>ENA-OWZF01000021-OWZF01000021.1-human-gut-metagenome-genome-assembly--contig:-NODE-21-length-147073-cov-40.7587_pt1 | contig 147073 bp, 145 predicted proteins | sample MGYA00249256_ERZ652107 | MGnify/ENA primary metagenome ERZ652107 (study PRJEB26925, sample SAMN05827176) | human gut metagenome | biome: ENVO:2100002; feature: ENVO:00000062; material: ENVO:00002003...
GCTTTGCGCGGATCAATCTGTTCTTCTGGCTCCGCATTAGCCTGTTGCTGTTCCAGCTTACGTGCTTTGGCGCGGGCAATAGCCGCTTCAACTGCAGTTTTACGTGGATCAGCAACGGTTGCCGCGTCGTTAGTTTGCTGCAGTTCTGCCTGTTTCGCTCTGGCTTGCGCTTTACGGGCTTCCCGTGCTGCAATAATTGCACTGTTATCCGGGCGTTCGCCCGCTTTAATCACAATAGGCTGTGTAGCCTGGGCCTGTTTCTCTTTCACCCGCGCCAGAGCGGCAGCAATCGCATCTTTATCTTTGGCTGCAGGTTGAACGGCTGCGCTCTTATGTCGTTCAAGGCGAGCCGCTTTTTCGCGCTCCAGACGAGCCTGGCGCGCTTCGAAACGCGCTTTGGCTTCTGCGGCGCGCTTTTCTTCCTGACGAATAGCCGCAATTTCAGCTTTTTCCTGACGGAAATATTGCACCAGGGGGATATTGCTCGGGCAAACCCACGCGCAAGCTCCACATTCAATGCAGTCGGCAATGTTATGCGTGGTGGCTTTATCGTGTTGCTGACCTTTGCTGAACCAGTACAGCTGTTGCGGCAAAAGATCCGCAGGGCAGGCGTCAGCACAGGCGCTACAACGGATGCAACTTTGTTCTTCCTGTGGTTCGCCAAGTTCATTGGCAGAGGGAGCCAAAAGACAGTTGGTAATCTTTACGACCGGGACATCCAGCCACGGCAAGGTAAAGCCCATTAGCGGGCCGCCCATAATCACCATTTGATCGGCAGAGGGGCAGAATCCGGCATCATTCAATAAATGACGCACTGGCGTACCCAGCCGTGCCCAGACGTTGCCCGGGCGAGCGATTGCTTCGCCAGTCAGGGTCACGACACGCTCGGTAATCGGCTCGCCATCAATAACGGCACGTTTCACTGCATAAGCGGTGCCGACGTTTTGCATTAATACGCCGATATCGGATGAACGCCCGCCATGTGGAACCTGCTTCCCGGTCAGAATGTAGGTTAATTGTTTAGCACCGCCAGAAGGATATTTGGTGGGAATCACCCGCAGAGAAATATCGTGAGAGTCTGCCAGCACCGCGCGCAGCATGGAAATCGCCTGCGGTTTGTTATCTTCAATACCGATAAGAATTTCGCGTGGCTGCAGAATATGCGCAAGGATGCGGATACCCTCTACGACCTGAGCCGCACAATCCTGCATCAAACGGTCATCGGCGGTAATGTACGGCTCGCACTCAGCAGCGTTGATAATCAACGTTTCAATCTTATCTCCGCCGCCCTGCAATTTAACGCCTGTCGGAAATCCCGCACCACCCAGCCCGGCAACACCAAACTGATGAATGCGCTCGATTAACTCTTCGCGACTGCGAGAGCGATAATCGGCCCAGCCGTCGCGCGGGATCCAGCAGTCTTCGCCATCGGCATCAATAATCACACTTAATTCAGCTAAAGCTGAAGGATGAGCCGTAGAGTGGGGCGCAATAGCCGTAACGGTACCCGAGGTGGGCGCGTGAACCGGCAGCATTTTGCCGCGACCACGGGTAAGCGGCTGGCCGCGCAATACTTTATCGCCGACGCTAACGCACAACTCACCTTCAGCGCCAATATGTTGTTTCAGTGGAATGACAAAACGCTGCGCCAGTGGTACCTGGCGCAGGGGCGTACCGTTGGACTGGGTTTTCATCTCCGGTGGATGGATGCCGCCGTTGAAATCCCAGATTTTATTTTTTCTGAATGCAGAGAATAACTTAAGCATGGTGTTCCACGGGAATGATACGCACGGGAATGGTGTTCAGATCCCATTTCCAGGAGTCAGGAGTTTCTGCGACCGGTTGCAACGAGATGCAGTGCGTCGGGCACGGATCAACACATAAATTGCAGCCCGTACAGAGATCACTCATTACCGTATGCATGGCGCGGGTAGCGCCAACGATGGCGTCTACCGGACACGCCTGAATACATTTAGTGCAGCCAATACAGTTATTTTCATCAATCACCGCCACCATCCGCGCTGGCGTTAGCTCTTGCGCTTCGCCATCCAGCGGCTGCGGCTCGACATTAAGCAACTCGGCAATTTTTAGCATCACAGCTTCGCCACCTGGGGCGCAACGGTTGATTTTTTCACCGTTACAGCTGATGGCTTCCGCGTAGGGGCGACAGCCGGGATAACCGCACTGACCACACTGGCTCTGCGGTAAGATTTCGTCAATTTTCTCAACGACCGGATCGTCTTCCACCGCAAAACGGCGGGAGGCATAACCCAGAATGGCGCCAAACGCCAGGCCCAGCAGGCTCACGGCGGCAACGGCAATCCAGATAGCATTCATTACAACTTCACCAAACCACTAAAGCCCATAAAGGCCAGAGACATAAGACCTGCGGTAATTAACGCAATGGCATTACCGCGAAAAGGTGCCGGGACATCAGCCACAGCAAGGCGTTCGCGGATGGCGGCGAAGAGCACCATCACCAGCGAGAAACCGACAGCGGCGGAAAAACCGTACAGCGCTGACTGCAAGAAATTGTGCCCGAGATTGATATTCAGCAACGCCACGCCGAGCACGGCACAGTTGGTAGTGATAAGCGGCAAAAAAATCCCCAGCAGACGGTAAAGTACCGGGCTGGTTTTGCGCACCACCATTTCGGTGAACTGCACAACCACAGCAATCACCAGAATAAACGCCAGGGTGCGCAGGTATATCAGATTAAGTGGGATCAAAATCCACGTATCGATAAGCCAGGCGCAAATAGACGCCAGCGTCATCACAAACGTTGTTGCCAGCCCCATGCCCATCGCGGTTTCCAGCTTTTTGGAAACCCCCATAAACGGACAGAGACCGAGAAACTTGACCAGTACAAAGTTATTGACCAGTACAGTTCCGACAAACAGTAACAGGTAGTCAGTCATTTTTCGGCCTGAAATAAAAAAGCCGCCTATTATCCGTTAATCCAGAGCAGGCGACAACAGGTTAACTGTAAGGTTATTACGGATTCACAAACGTCGCTTTCACCCGCGACGAGCGTTTGAAATAGGGGACGATCAATGCGGTTGCCAACAAAGTAAACAGCAACTGGCGAACGGCTATGCCATCTTCTACGGGTGAAAAAGCGAACGCTTTTACTGCCAGCAATACGGAAATAAGCAGCCAGATAATATAGTGTTTAGGAACACAACGCCGACGTTTAAAGAAAGCGATGGTCAACCACAGTGTGTAATACCACATGGCGATAGCGGTAATAAAAGAAACGCCCCATAAGATTTGTGTCGTCAGTGCTTGTCCGCCGAGCGTTTGAAATGTTTGCGGAGAAGATAACGCAGCGGTATACAGCAACAACGCCAGCGTCGTACTCAACAGAGCGACTAAAAGCCAGGCCAACGGGCCAAGCAACCAGCCTCCAATACGTTGTGGCGTTGTGGTGGTCATAGGTTCTCCAGAATAGCGACGCAAACAGACAAATCTAATTTTAGGGGCGTTATTATAAGGCTTTTATAACCGATCGCTACTTTCTTTACTGGACATAGTGCCAGACGGACTTCGGTACCTGGCCGAGGTCAAACAAACGCCCGCCAGAAACCAGCTCTGCGCGACGGTGATCGGCAGCACGATACATATTGATCAGTTCCTGATCGTCCGTCAGGGTGTAATTAAGATGATCGTAGAGTTTTTCCAGACTTTCGAGTGAACTGATTTTGCGAAATTTTAATAAGTAGTCCTGAACAGTCATAAAAGGTCCATAAAATAATCAATACCAAAGGGGTAGGTATTATTAGTGATGATAAAATTTCACCAAAAGTGAACGCTTGTGTTATTACAATAATAAGAATGTGCTGATGGCAAATATTCAGGGATGAAAAACTGCTCTGGAAAGAGTAACGCGCTTTACTATCCCTGACAATCATCAACAACATCGAACAAGATAATAAATTCCTGGTTTAATATCCGACAAGTGAAAACATGCACCCGGACGGGCAGCATGTCGCTCAACAAGTGCAGAGCTTACTTGTGTTGTACTGTAGTACTCTGTTCAGGTGGCTGATAGTTGTCAATGTGACTCGCCACGCCAAGAAGAATGACTGAAACGACAAGAACGATCCAACCTGTTAATTCAATAAGACGATTCATTACAGCCCACATCTCTGTTGATTGATCCATTAACTTCAGGGGGTAAATGTTACTTAGCAATAATAGCTCCAGCAAGATTTTTACTGAGGTTTTTGCAATATTTAGCTTTTGTCGTTGGAAAAATCGCTATTTTTTTGACTTAAGTTAAACAACATCCCTTATTGCTGGCAGGTTATTAAACTGTTGAGCGAGGGTAAAGGATAGTGTCAAATAGCCATCATACTTCAATGAGAGGCAATGACATGAGCGACAACATCCGTGTTGGGTTGATTGGGTATGGTTATGCGAGCAAAACCTTCCATGCGCCCCTGATTGCGGGCACGCCCGGGCTGGAGCTGGCGGTAATCTCCAGCAGCGATGAAACAAAAGTAAAAGCTGACTGGCCAACGGTTACGGTTGTCTCTGAGCCGAAGCATCTGTTTAACGATCCCAACATAGACCTGATTGTCATTCCTACACCCAACGATACCCATTTTCCGTTAGCCAAAGCGGCGCTTGAGGCGGGTAAACATGTGGTCGTTGATAAACCCTTTACCGTGACACTGTCACAAGCGCGAGAGCTGGATGCGCTGGCAAAAAGCCTGGGGCGAGTGCTGTCTGTATTCCATAACCGTCGCTGGGATAGCGATTTCCTGACGCTTAAAGGTTTGCTCGCGGAAGGCGTGCTGGGTGAAATTGCTTACGTTGAGTCCCATTTTGACCGCTTCCGCCCGCAGGTGCGCGATCGTTGGCGTGAACAGGGCGGCCCAGGCAGCGGTATCTGGTACGATTTAGCACCGCACCTTCTTGATCAGGCCATTACGTTATTTGGTTTACCGGTTAGCATGACGGTAGATTTGGCACAGTTACGGCCCGGAGCGCAGTCGACCGATTATTTCCACGCTATCTTGTCCTATCCGCAGCGGCGAGTGATTTTACACGGCACCATGCTGGCAGCAGCCGAGTCAGCACGGTATATCGTGCATGGATCCCGAGGCAGTTATGTGAAATATGGCCTCGATCCACAGGAAGAACGTCTGAAAAATGGCGAGCGTCTGCCGCAGGAAGACTGGGGCTACGATATGCGCGATGGCGTACTTACCCGCGTGGAAGGTGAGGAACGTGTCGAAGAAACGCTGTTGACAGTGCCGGGGAATTATCCGGCTTACTATGCGGCTATTCGTGATGCGTTAAATGGCGATGGTGAAAATCCGGTTCCGGCAAGTCAGGCAATCCAGGTAATGGAGTTGATTGAGCTGGGCATCGAATCCGCCAAACATCGCGCGACTTTGTGCCTTGCGTGAAAAGGGGATGGTGCAATTAGCACCATCCATTTTTGTTACTTCGCGGCGACTTTTTCTCGCAGTGCGCGTTTTTCCTCTGCGCTGAGGAAAGCCATTTCCAGACCATTAATCTGTGCCTGGCGGATTTGCTCGCGGGATAACCCAGCAGCTGGCGCGGCAACGGTATATTCGTGAATGATATCCACTCCCTGCACGCCTGGATCGTCAGTGTTAATGCTGGCACGAATGCCATGCTCAAGGAACGTTTTCAGCGGATGTGCAGCCAGATCCGCCACGGTGCTGGTCTGAATATTGGAGGTCAGACAGGATTCAATACCAATTTGTTGCTCGGCGAGAAAATCCATCAGCGCCCGATCTTCAATGGCTTTTACGCCATGTCCAATACGCTCCGCCCCCAGTTCACGAATCGCCTGCCAGATGCTTTCCGGTCCGGCAGCTTCGCCTGCATGGACGGTAATATGCCAGCCCGCATCACGCGCGCGGTTGAAATGAGAAAGGAACAGACTTCCCGGGAAACCAAGTTCATCACCGGCTAAATCAAGTGCGGTAATCTGGTCACGGTGGGCTAAAAAGGCCTCCAGCTCTTGCTGACAGGCGGCTTCGCCGAAGGTCCGGCTCATAATACCGATAAGCTTCGCCTGCACACCAAAGGTGCGGCAACCTTCACGTACGCCATCGATCACCGCTTCGACAACACCCGCTACAGGCAGCTGATGTGCCATTGCCATGTAGCCTGGTGAAAAACGCAGCTCGACATAGTGCAGGCCGTTACGGGCTGCATCTTCAATGTTTTCAAATGCCACGCGGCGGCAGGCATCAAGAGAGGCGAGAACTTTAACGCCCCAGTCAAGTTTAGTCAGAAAGCTCACCAGATCGGGTTCGTTGGCAATGACCTGAACGTGGGGAATCAGTGTTTCCAGGGATTGTGCAGGAAGCGAGATATTATACTGGCGGCCAAGTTCAAGAATGGTCTGGGGACGAATGTTGCCATCAAGGTGGCGATGGATATCAGTTAATGGCAGGGTGGTATCAATCATGGTCGCACTCTTTTTCTGGATATAAAAGTGCGCACCATTATAAAAACAAAGCAGGGTAAAAATCCACGATTGCGCAACGATTTTTTACGTTGCGCAATTGGGGTTAACCAACAGCGCGGATGGCGTTAATTAATCCAGCCACACCTTTTTCCAGTTTCGAACGTGGGCAGCCGGCATTGAGTCGGACAAAACCACGACCTTCTTCACCGTAGGTATATCCCGGCATGATCGCGATCTTCTCTTGCTCGATAAGCGCTTTTTGCAACGCGTTGTCGTCAATATTCAACGGACGTAGATCAAGCCAGGCCAGATAAGTGGATTGCGGGATCTGCCAGTTGAGTTCAGGAAACGCAGCGTTCATTTTATCTGCGATATACGTCAGGTTATCTTTCAGATAGACGCGTAAGGCATCCAGCCATGGTGCGCCTTGCTGATAGGCGGCGATATGAGCAGTTAACGCCAGTACCGAAGGGGAAGAAAGCCCATCACGTCCTTTCAGTGCCGATAAATAGGCATCGCGGCTACTGCTATTTTCTATAATCCCGTAAGCACCGGTCAGGGCGGGAATATTGAAACTTTTTGATCCCGACGTTAGCAACGCCCAGTCTCCGCGCGCCACATTACTCCAGGGAATATGCGGCTGCTCGCCCCAAACCATATCCATATGGATTTCATCGGAAATAACCCGCACACCATGACGCTCGCACAGGTCAGCCATGATCTCCAGCTCATCGCACGTCCACACTTTCCCGGTAGGATTCTGTGGGCTACACAGGAGCATAATTTTACATTCTGGTTTCGCCAGCACGGCTTCCAGCTTGCCCATATCGCAAAACCAGCCGTCAGCCTGGTTCTCTAAAGCAACGGGCATTACTGTGCGCTGGTTACCTTCAATGGCCTTGTAAAATGCGTCATAGGCGGGTGTGTGGATCACCACGCCTTCACCTGTTTCAGACCACTGACGAATCAGTTCTGAAACCATATAGATAACAGAAGGGCCATACACCACCGACTGAGGATCGATGGCGGTGTAATGCTGGGTGGAAAACCAGTGGGCAATAGCCGCGAGAAACTCATCGTTTTTCCAGCGGCTGTAGCCAAACACGCCGTGTATCAGGCGCTGATTCAGCGCCTCGATAATGCAGGGGGCAGTGGCAAAATCCATGTCTGAAATCGTGAACGGTAACAGGTCAGCAGTGCCGAAACGGTCAGCGACATAATCCCACTGCGTACACCATGTGCCATGACGATCCACGACCTTTGAAAAATCGAACATATCTTATCCTTATGCCTGGACAGTACGCATCAGACCGACCATTTCATCTTTTACTGACTGAACTTGTGGCCCGATAACAACCTGCAGGTTATGTTGATTAAGTTGTACTACGCCAATTGCCCGATTGTCCTTCAGTGCCTGCACATTAACAAGCGACATATCTTTTACAGACAAACGCAGACGCGTAATGCAGTTATCGAGACTGACAATATTGTCGGCACCGCCTAAGGCTTCGAGGATTGCCGGAACGTTGTAACCTGATTTACCCGGCGCACCGGCAACGGCTTTTTCGATTGAACTGGCAACTTCACTATCGCGCCCCGGGGTTTTGAGATTGAAGCGGGTGATAGCGAAACGGAAGATGATGTAGTAAACGACAAACCAGATTGCCGCCACTACTGGCACCATGTACCACTTGGTTGACAGACCATGCAAAATACCGAACACCACAAAGTCGATGATATTGCCGTCGGTATTACCGATGGTGACGCCGAGCACAGACATGACAGTGAAGCCGAGGCCGGTTAACAGCGCGTGGATGACATACAGAACTGGCGCTACGAACAGGAACAGGAATTCCAGCGGTTCGGTCGTGCCGCCAACGACACAGGCGATCAGGCCAGAAATCAGCAGACCTTTAATTTTATGGCGATTTTCCGGGCGCGCACAGTGATACATAGCTAACGCTGCACCTGGCAGACCGCCGAGAAACGCAGGCATTTTACCTTGCGAAAGGAAACGCGTGGCGCTTTCAGAAAAACCGTGAGTGGTTGGGCAACTCAATTGCGCCTGGAAGATGGTCAGTGCACCGCTGACGGTTTGACCGCAGACTTCCTGCGTGCCGCCTGCGTCGGTAAAGCGAATTAATGCCACCAGAATGTGATGCAGACCAAACGGCAACAGCAGACGTTCACCGGTACCAAACAGCATCGGTCCGAAATCTCCCGCGCTGTTGATCATATGGCCTAAGCCGCTAATACCCATGGCGAAAATCGGCCAGACTAATGGAATCACCAGGCCGACAAGACCCATCACTAGCGAGGAGATGATTGGTACGAAGCGCGTACCGCCGAAGAATGCCAGCGCATCCGGCAGGCGGATATTATGGAATCGCTCATGCAGCATCCAGACGATAATACCGGCGATCACCGCACCGAGGATCCCGGTGTCGATCGACTGGATCCCAAGAATGCTCTGGATGTTATTGGCTTTCAGAACCGCGGCGTCCGTGGTTGGCAGAATGCCTTTATTGGTCAACCAGAAGTTTACCGCGAGGTTCATTACCGCATAACCGACGAAGCCAGCGAATGCCGCTACGCCTTTGTTTTCGCGTGCCAGACCCAGCGGGATGGCGATACAGAACATGACTGGCAAGAAACTAAAAGCAAACGAGCCAATCTTACTCATCCAGGTAAAGATAGCCTGCAACACGGGGTTGCCCAGGACCGGGATCAGGGTGATGACATCATGGCTGCTAAGAGAACTACCAATGCCGAGCATAATGCCGCAGAACGACAATAATGCCACGGGTAACATGAAGGTTTTGCCTAACTGCTGGAAGAACTCCCACAGCGTGACTTTCGGTGCTGTTTTCGCCGTCATAAAACGACTCCTCGTAGAGAACAATCTGGATTCAGTAAATTGCGCGAGAAGATAAAACGTTTTATCAAATTTTAGTGAGGCATAAATCACATTACGCAACGATAATAGCGGGTATAAGATAAATAAAAGGTAAAACGTTTTATCTGTCCCATAATCAGGGAGTAGGTCATCTGCATGGCTACCGCCAAAAAAATAACCATTCATGATGTTGCGCTGGCTGCGGGCGTGTCGGTAAGCACCGTTTCGCTGGTGCTAAGTGGCAAAGGGCGAATCTCTACCGCCACAGGAGAACGCGTTAACGCCGCCATTGAAGAGCTGGGATTTGTGCGCAATCGCCAGGCGTCGGCGCTGCGCGGCGGGCAAAGCGGCGTCATTGGTTTGATCGTCCGTGATTTATCTGCGCCGTTTTACGCCGAATTGACGGCCGGATTGACGGAAGCTCTGGAAGCGCAGGGACGGATGGTTTTTTTGCTTCACGGCGGTAAAGACGGCGAGCAGCTGGCACAGCGGTTTTCACTATTACTGAATCAGGGTGTCGATGGTGTGGTCATTGCCGGGGCTGCAGGAAGCAGCGATGACCTGCGACGGATAGCAGAAGAAAAAGCTATCCCGGTGATTTTCGCTTCCCGTGCCAGTTATCTTGATGACGTTGATACGGTTCGCCCGGACAACATGCAGGCTGCACAGTTGTTGACGGAGCATCTCATTCGCAATGGGCATCAGCGTATCGCCTGGCTGGGAGGGCAAAGTTCCTCATTAACCCGGGCAGAACGGGTGGGGGGCTATTGTGCGACTCTACTAAAATTTGGCCTGCCGTTTCACAGCGATTGGGTGCTGGAGTGCACTTCCAGCCAGAAGCAAGCCGCGGAAGCTATCACGGCGCTTTTACGTCATAACCCGACCATCAGCGCCGTGGTTTGCTATAACGAAACTATTGCGATGGGGGCATGGTTTGGTTTGCTGAAAGCAGGGAGGCAAAGCGGGGAAAGCGGAGTCGATCGTTACTTTGAGCAACAGGTTTCGCTGGCGGCATTTACCGATGCAACGCCAACCACACTTGATGATATACCTGTTACCTGGGCCAGCACGCCAGCGCGGGAACTTGGTACCACACTTGCGGATCGCATGATGCAAAAAATCACCCATGAAGAGACGCATTCACGCAATCTTATTATTCCCGCCCGGCTCATTGCGGAGAAATAATCCTCTCTTTATCTGCTATACCTGGTAGTGTCCTTTCCTCAAGGTTAATGATAAAAAATGTGGCACACAGGCGGTGCCTTTTATTTTTACTGAAGTTCACAGGAGGTTTATGTGTTTAATTCTGACAACCTGAGACTCGACGGAAAATGCGCCATCATCACAGGTGCGGGTGCAGGTATTGGTAAAGAAATCGCCATTACATTCGCGACAGCTGGCGCATCTGTGGTGGTCAGTGATATTAACGCCGATGCAGCTAATCATGTTGTAAATGAAATTCAACAACTGGGTGGTCAGGCATTTGCCTGCCGCTGCGATATTACTTCCGAACAGGAACTCTCTGCACTGGCAGACTTTGCCGTCAGTAAGTTGGGTAAAGTTAATATCCTGGTTAACAACGCCGGTGGCGGTGGGCCTAAACCGTTTGATATGCCAATGGCAGATTTTCGCCGCGCTTATGAACTGAATGTATTTTCTTTTTTCCATCTGTCACAACTTGTTGCGCCAGAAATGGAAAAAAATGGCGGTGGCGTTATTCTGACCATTACTTCTATGGCGGCAGAAAATAAAAATATAAACATGACCTCCTATGCATCATCTAAAGCTGCGGCCAGTCATCTGGTCAGAAATATGGCGTTTGACCTGGGTGAAAAAAATATTCGGGTGAATGGCATTGCACCGGGGGCAATATTAACCGATGCCCTGAAATCCGTTATTACACCAGAGATTGAACAGAAAATGTTGCAACACACACCAATCAGACGTCTGGGCCAACCGCAAGATATTGCTAACGCGGCGCTGTTCCTTTGCTCGCCTGCAGCCAGCTGGGTAAGCGGACAAATTCTCACCGTCTCCGGTGGTGGGGTACAGGAACTCAATTAATACACTAACGAACCGGTAAACAGCCGTATGTGTTGTTTACCGGGATAGCGTGTGCAACTCATCAACGTCTCTGCTAAACAACTGGCAGCCAAATCACGGCTATTGGTTAACCAATATCTGGATAAAAAGCTTACGAATTGAGTGTGCCTTCGCACTATTCAACAGCAATGATAGGCGCTCACCTGACAACGCGGTAAACTAGTTATTCACGCTAACTATAATGGTTTAATGATGGATAACATGCAGACTGAAGCACAACCGACACGGACCCGGATCCTCAATGCTGCCAGAGAGATTTTTTCAGAAAATGGATTTCACAGTGCCTCGATGAAAGCCATCTGTAAATCCTGCGCCATTAGTCCCGGGACGCTCTATCACCATTTCATCTCCAAAGAAGCCTTGATTCAGGCGATTATCTTACAGGACCAGGAGAGGGCGCTGGCCCGTTTCCGGGAACCGATTGAAGGGATTCATTTCGTTGACTATATGGTCGAGTCTATTGTCTCTCTCACCCATGAGGCCTTTGGGCAACGGGCGCTGGTGGTCGAAATTATGGCGGAAGGGATGCGTAACCCACAGGTCGCCGCCATGCTTAAAAATAAGCATATGACGATCACGGAATTTGTTGCCCAGCGGATGCGTGATGCCCAGCAAAAAGGCGAGATAAGCCCAGACATCAACACGGCAATGACTTCACGTTTACTGCTGGATCTGACCTACGGTGTACTGGCCGATATCGAAGCGGAAGACCTGGCGCGTGAAGCGTCGTTTGCTCAGGGATTACGCGCGATGATTGGCGGTATATTAACCGCATCCTGATCCTCTCTCTCTTTCCGCGGGCTGGTGACAACTGAGCCCGCGTTTCATATCGTAATTTCTCTGTGCAAAAATCATCCTCCCCGGGATCGGAGAATCCCACCTAAATATTCATCATAGCAATATATCATGAGGGTTTATCGTTCCCAATATGTTCGAACGAACGTTCGATTGCTTATTTTGTGGCTTCTGTCAACGCTGTTTTAAAGATTAATGCGATCAATATCACGCTGTGGGTATTGCAGTTTTTGGTTTTTTGATCGCTGTGTCAGTTCTTTTTATTTCCATTTCTCTTCCGTGGGTTTCTCACAGATAACTGTGTGCAACACAGAATTGGTTAACTAATCAGATTAAAGGTTGACCAGTATTTTTATCTTAATGAGGAGTCCCTTATGTTACGTCCTGTAGAAACCCCAACCCGTGAAATCAAAAAACTCGACGGCCTGTGGGCATTCAGTCTGGATCGCGAAAACTGTGGAATTGATCAGCGTTGGTGGGAAAGCGCGTTACAAGAAAGCCGGGCAATTGCTGTGCCGGGCAGTTTTAACGATCAGTTCGCCGATGCAGATATTCGTAATTATGTGGGCAACGTCTGGTATCAGCGCGAAGTCTTTATACCGAAAGGTTGGGCGGGCCAGCGTATTGTACTGCGTTTCGATGCGGTCACTCATTACGGCAAAGTGTGGGTAAATAATCAGGAAGTGATGGAGCATCAGGGCGGCTATACGCCATTTGAAGCCGATGTCACTCCGTATGTTATTGCCGGGAAAAGTGTACGTATCACTGTTTGTGTGAACAACGAACTGAACTGGCAGACTATCCCGCCGGGAATGGTGATTACCGACGAAAACGGCAAGAAAAAGCAGTCTTACTTTCATGATTTCTTTAACTACGCCGGGATCCATCGCAGCGTAATGCTCTACACCACGCCGAATACCTGGGTGGACGATATCACCGTGGTGACGCATGTCGCGCAAGACTGTAACCACGCATCTGTTGACTGGCAGGTGGGGGCAAATGGTGATGTCAGCGTTGAACTGCGTGATGCGGATCAACAGGTGGTTGCAACTGGACAAGGCACCAGCGGGACTTTGCAAGTAGTGAATCCGCACCTCTGGCAACCGGGTGAAGGTTATCTCTATGAACTGTGCGTCACAGCCAAAAGCCAGACAGAGTGTGATATCTACCTGCTGCGCGTCGGTATCCGGTCAGTGGCAGTGAAGGGCGAACAGTTCCTGATCAACCACAAACCGTTCTACTTTACTGGCTTTGGTCGTCATGAAGATGCGGATTTGCGCGGCAAAGGATTCGATAACGTGCTGATGGTGCACGATCACGCACTAATGGACTGGATTGGGGCCAACTCCTACCGTACCTCGCATTACCCTTACGCTGAAGAGATGCTCGACTGGGCAGATGAACATGGAATCGTGGTGATTGATGAAACTGCAGCTGTCGGCTTTAACCTCTCTTTAGGCATTGGTTTCGAAGCGGGCAACAAGCCGAAAGAACTGTACAGCGAAGAGGCAGTCAACGGGGAAACCCAGCAGGCGCACTTACAGGCGATTAAAGAGCTGATTGCGCGTGACAAAAACCACCCAAGCGTGGTGATGTGGAGTATTGCCAACGAACCGGATACCCGTCCGCAAGGTGCACGGGAATATTTTGCGCCACTGGCGGAAGCAACGCGTAAACTCGACCCGACGCGTCCGATCACCTGTGTCAATGTAATGTTCTGCGACGCTCACACCGATACCATCAGCGATCTCTTTGATGTGCTGTGCCTGAACCGTTATTACGGTTGGTATGTCCAAAGCGGCGATTTGGAAACGGCAGAGAAGGTTCTGGAAAAAGAACTTCTGGCCTGGCAGGAGAAACTGCATCAGCCGATTATCATCACCGAATACGGTGTGGATACGTTAGCCGGCCTGCACTCAATGTACACCGACATGTGGAGTGAAGAGTATCAGTGTGCATGGCTGGATATGTATCACCGCGTCTTTGATCGCGTCAGCGCTGTCGTCGGTGAGCAGGTATGGAATTTCGCCGATTTTGCGACCTCGCAAGGCATATTGCGCGTTGGCGGTAACAAGAAAGGGATCTTCACCCGCGACCGCAAACCGAAGTCGGCGGCTTTTCTGCTGCAAAAACGCTGGACCGGCATGAACTTCGGTGAAAAACCGCAGCAGGGAGGCAAACAATGAATCAACAACTCTCCTGGCGCACCATCGTCGGCTACAGCCTCGGTGACGTCGCCAATAACTTCGCCTTCGCAATGGGGGCGCTCTTCCTGTTGAGTTACTACACCGACGTCGCTGGCGTCGGTGCCGCTGCGGCGGGCACCATGCTGTTACTGGTGCGGGTATTCGATGCCTTCGCCGATGTCTTTGCCGGACGAGTGGTGGACAGTGTGAATACCCGATGGGGAAAATTCCGCCCGTTTTTACTCTTCGGTACTGCGCCGTTAATGATCTTCAGCGTGCTGGTATTCTGGGTGCCGACCGACTGGAGCCATAGCAGCAAAGTTGTGTATGCATATTTGACCTACATGGGACTCGGGCTTTGCTACAGCCTGGTGAATATTCCTTATGGTTCACTTGCTACCGCGATGACCCAACAACCACAATCCCGCGCCCGTCTGGGCGCGGCTCGCGGGATTGCCGCTTCATTGACCTTTGTCTGCCTGGCATTTCTGATAGGACCGAGCATTAAGAACTCCAGCCCGGAAGAGATGGTGTCGGTATATCATTTCTGGACAACTGTGCTGGCGATTGCCGGAATGGTGCTTTACTTCATCTGCTTCAAATCGACGCGTGAGAATGTGGTACGTATCGTGGCGCAGCCGTCATTGAAGATCAGTCTGCAAACCCTGAAACGGAATCGCCCGCTGTTTATGTTGTGCATCGGTGCGCTGTGTGTGCTGATTTCGACCTTCGCGGTCAGCGCCTCGTCGTTGTTCTACGTGCGCTATGTGTTAAATGATACCGGGCTGTTCACTGTGCTGGTACTGGTGCAAAACCTGGTCGGTACTGTGGCATCGGCACCGCTGGTGCCGGGGATGGTCGCGAGGATCGGTAAAAAGAATACCTTCCTGATTGGCGCTTTGCTGGGAACCTGCGGTTATCTGCTGTTCTTCTGGGTTTCCGTCTGGTCACTGCCGGTGGCGTTGGTTGCGTTGGCCATCGCATCAATTGGCCAGGGCGTTACCATGACCGTGATGTGGGCACTGGAAGCTGATACCGTAGAATACGGTGAATACCTGACTGGCGTGCGAATTGAAGGGCTCACCTATTCACTATTCTCATTTACCCGTAAATGCGGTCAGGCAATCGGAGGTTCAATTCCTGCCTTTATTTTGGGATTAAGCGGATATATCGCCAATCAGGCGCAAACGCCGGAAGTTATTATGGGCATCCGCACATCAATTGCCTTAGTACCTTGCGGATTTATGCTACTGGCATTCGTCATTATCTGGTTTTATCCGCTCACGGATAAAAAATTCAAAGAAATCGTTGTTGAAATTGATAATCGTAAAAAAGTGCAGCAGCAATTAATCAACGATATCACTAGTTAATATTCAATAAAAATAATCAGAACATCAAAGGTGCAACTATGAGAAAAATAGTGGCCATGGCCGTTATTTGCCTGACGGCTGCCTCTGGCCTTACCTCTGCTTACGCGGCGCAACTGGCTGACGATGAAGCGGGACTACGCATCAGACTGAAAAATGAATTACGCAGGGCTGATAAGCCCAGTGCTGGCGCGGGGAGAGATATTTACGCATGGGTACAGGGAGGATTGCTCGATTTCAATAGTGGTTATTATTCCAATATTATTGGCGTTGAAGGCGGGGCGTATTATGTTTATAAATTAGGTGCTCGTGCTGATATGAGCACCCGGTGGTATCTTGATGGTGATAAAAGTTTTGGCTTTACCCTGGGGGCAGTAAAAATAAAACCCAGTGAAAGTAGTCTGCTTAAATTAGGTCGCTTCGGGACGGATTATAGTTATGGTAGCTTACCTTATCGTATTCCGTTAATGGCTGGCAGTTCGCAACGTACATTACCGACAGTTTCTGAAGGAGCATTAGGTTATTGGGCTTTAACGCCAAATATTGACCTGTGGGGAATGTGGCGTTCACGAGTATTTTTATGGACCGATTCAACAACCGGTATTCGTGATGAAGGGGTGTATAACAGCCAGACGGGAAAATACGATAAACATCGCGCACGTTCTTTTTTAGCCGCCAGTTGGCATGATGATACCAGTCGCTATTCTCTGGGGGCATCGGTACAGAAAGATGTTTCCAATCAGATACAAAGTATTCTCGAGAAAAGCATACCGCTCGACCCGAATTATACGTTGAAAGGGGAGTTGCTCGGCTTTTACGCGCAACTCGAAGGTTTAAGTCGTAATACCAGCCAGCCCAATGAAACGGCGTTGGTTAGTGGACAATTGACCTGGATTGCGCCGTGGGGAAGCGTATTTGGCAGTGGTGGTTATTTGCGCCATGCAATGAATGGTGCCGTGGTGGATACCGACATTGGCTATCCCTTTTCATTAAGTCTTGATCGTAACCGTGAAGGAATGCAGTCCTGGCAATTGGGCGTTAACTATCGTTTAACTCCGCAATTTACGCTGACATTTGCACCGATTGTGACTCGCGGCTATGAATCCAGTAAACGAGATGTGCGGATTGAAGGCGCGGGTATCTTAGGTGGTATGAACTATCGGGTCAGCGAAGGGCCGTTACAAGGGATGAATTTCTTTCTTGCTGCCGATAAAGGGCGGGAAAAGCGCGATGGCAGTGCGCTGGGCGATCGCCTGAATTACTGGGATGTGAAAATGAGTATTCAGTATGACTTTATGCTGAAGTAAGAAAAAACGCCGGAGAGAAAAATCTCCGGCGTTTTGGCTGTGAATTACTGCTGCGGAATAGCGGGTACAGCCGGAACGTTTAATGCCGGCATCGCAAACATACCCACGAAATCTTCCAGTGGCATTTTCTGCCCGTTTAACGTTATCTGACCGTTAGCATATTGCAGGCTGGTGGTGATGGTATTGTCCTGCAAGGTGGTCAGACGGAACATCTGCCCCATTGCTGATGCACCTTCAACTTGTTGTTTCGCCAGTTTTTTCGCTTGATCTTCCTGATAACCTTCCAGCTTCGCTACCTGAGTCATTAACTCAGTTGCCATATCCACCGGAATGGTCAGTTTCGCATCCAGAGATTTAACCGACCGGTCCACTTCCTGCGCCAGCGTTTGCGGCGCTTCTTTAGTCGTTGCCGGATCTTTCAGGAACAGCGACAGATTCAGCGCACTTTCACCCTGACTGTTTTTCCAGCTTAGCGGCGCGATAGTAATCACCGGATCGCCTTTCAGCATCAGCGGCAGAGCGCTAAAGAAGGCTTCCGTCACTTTCTCCTGATAAAGTTCGGGATTGTTGGCAATTTCTGGCTGTGCCAGCAGCGCCTGAGTTTGCGCGTTATATTGCTGGCTAAACTGATGCCAGGCTTCGCCATCAATTTGGCCGACTTTTAAAGTCAGCTTGCCACTGCCCAGATCCTGATTCTGTACCTTCAGGCTGTTTAGCGAGTAATCCAGTTGGCTATTGACCGTTTTACCGTCATTGACCAGATCCGATTTACCGCTGATCTCCATGCCTTCCAGCAGTGCCAGTTCTTTGCCCTCCACTGAAATGGTCATTTTTTCCAGCGACAGTTTTTGGTTTCCTACGCGCTCACCAAAACTTGCCAGCGTGCTGGAACCGTCGGTTTTCAGATTATTAAAGGTTAACTGCACTTTCTGGTTGTATTCGTTAACCGCGTCTATCCGACCACTTTGCGCCTCCCCGGAAAGGGAGATAGCTTTGCCGTCTCTGTCTGCATTTAACTGGAACTCGCCGCCGCTAAATGCGACTTTTTCATCCTTTTGCTCGTAATTCAGTGGCTTGAGCGAAATGTCGGAACTGGAATCTCCGCTGTAACCAATGCGGGAGTTAATCTCAAAAGGCGTTTCACCTTTTGCCATATCAAACAGTGGTTTGCTTACTTCGTTATTAACCAGCGTGGTTTGAATTGATGCCATCGACGGGATCAGGTTCAGTTTTTTAAGCTGGGCAAGCGGGAAGGGACCATGATCAACCGATTCGTTGAAGATGACGCTCTGACCGCTTTTAATCCACGGATTTACTTTTCCGGCAATGGGTTTCACCAACAGTTGCAACTGGCTGCTGAATACGCCGCGATGATAGTTTTGATAACTGACTTCCAGGTTGGATTCAGGAGCTGTCAGTTTGAGTTGCGCGTTCGCCTGCGCGACCATGTCTTCGAGATGGGTTTCAATCTTCTTGCCTGTATACCATGCGCCGCCTGTCCAGACTACGCCTAGCGCAACAATGACGCCTACCGCTACCAGCGATTTATTCATAATGATTATCCATAAAATGAAATCAGGCGGACTGGCCGCCTGAAGGTGTTATAAGCCTTTAATAAGCTTAGCAAGAGATGTTAATTTTTTCAGTAAGCTCTTACAGCTTGTTGTAAACACGCGCTAAACGGCCGTGGCCTCTGACAGTCACCGGTGATTCGTTGGCGGCAATAAACGCTGATTCACCCGGTTTAAGCTGTAACTGCTGAGAACCTTTACACAGCGTTGCATCGCCTTCGACGCAGAACAAAATGGCGGCACTCTGCTGGCTGATGGTGGTTTCTTTATCACTAAGGTCATGCAACGAGAAGGCAAAATCATCCACAGGAATCGGGAAGTCCAGTTCTGCACCTTGTTTCACCGGCTGGGTCAACAACTGGTTAGCCGGTTTGGCTTCGAACTTCACGTTGGCAACCAGTTCCGGAATATCAATATATTTAGGCGTCAGACCTGCACGCAGCACGTTATCGGAGTTCGCCATCACTTCCAGCGCCACGCCTTGCAGGTAAGCGTGCGGTGTTTCAGCGAACAGGAACATCGCTTCGCCAGGATTCAATTTCACCACATTCAGCAACAGCGGGGAGAACAGACCGCTGTCTTCCGGGTAAAATTCAGAAATTAAACGAATCGTTTGCCATGGTTCACCCTGCTGGCTGTCGAGGGCCGATTTTAAAATCGCCAGCGCGCGGGATTTTTCTTCACCCTGCATATTCAACAGGCTGGCGAACAGTTCGCTTAAACGTTCGGCATCAGGCTGTTGTAAAAAGTGAGCAATCGCCGGATGTGCACCTGCGACTGGCTGGAGCAGGGAGACAATCTCGGAAAACTCACGAAACGCGTTCATCGCGAGGAAAGGGGTCAGGGCGAAAACCAGCTCAGGCTTGTGATTAGGATCTTTATAGTTACGCTCAGCGGCATCCATCGGAATACCTGCAGCATTTTCTTTGGCAAAACCGATTTCAGAATTGCGTTTGTTTGGATGAACCTGAATGGAGAGCGGCTGGGCTGCGCATAATACTTTGAACAGGAAAGGCAACTCGCCAAAGCGTTTGGCAACGGCATCTCCCAAAAGAGTCGCTTTATCACTCTCAATCACATCACGCAGTGAAACGATATCTCCTGCGGCATCGTGCACACGTGAACTGCTCTTTGGATGCGCGCCCATCCACAACTCGGCCATCGGCTGGCTGGACGGATTTTCCATACCATAAAGTTCAGTCAACGCCGTTTTGCTGCCCCAGGCATAGTTTTGCACTGAGTTAATGAGTTTTTGCATGATCAATCCCTGTTTTAATGTGGAAATTAATCCCGCTATTAAAGCAAGAATCCTACGGGAAGTAACCTGGAGCCGCAAAAAGTCGTACTAGTCTCAGTTTTTGTTAAAAAAGTGTGTAGGATATTGTTACTCGCTTTTAACAGGGCAACGGAACACCCGCCCAGAGCATAACCAAACCAGGCAGTAAGTGAGAGAACAATGTCAAACAAACCCTTTCATTATCAGGCTCCTTTTCCACTCAAAAAAGATGATACTGAGTATTACCTGCTAACCAGCGAACACGTTAGCGTATCTGAATTTGAAGGGCAGGAGATTTTGAAAGTCGCACCCGAAGCGTTAACTCTGTTGGCGCGTCAGGCGTTTCATGATGCGTCATTTATGCTGCGTCCGGCTCACCAACAACAGGTGGCCGACATTCTGCGTGACCCGGAGGCCAGCGAAAATGATAAATATGTGGCGCTGCAATTCCTGCGTAACTCCGACATCGCGGCAAAAGGCGTTCTGCCAACCTGTCAGGATACCGGCACCGCGATTATTGTTGGTAAAAAAGGGCAGCGTGTATGGACCGGTGGCGGTGATGAAGCAGCGCTGGCGCGCGGTGTTTATAACACTTATATCGAGGATAATCTGCGCTACTCGCAAAACGCGCCGCTGGATATGTATAAAGAGGTGAATACCGGCACCAACTTGCCAGCGCAGATCGATCTTTATGCCGTTGATGGCGACGAGTACAAATTCCTCTGTATCGCCAAAGGTGGCGGTTCGGCAAACAAGACGTATCTCTATCAGGAAACCAAAGCGTTACTGACGCCGGGAAAACTGAAAAATTACCTGGTTGAGAAGATGCGCACGCTGGGTACGGCGGCCTGTCCTCCATATCATATTGCGTTCGTTATTGGTGGAACTTCTGCAGAAACGAATCTTAAAACGGTGAAACTCGCTTCCGCTAAATACTATGATGAACTGCCAACGGAAGGGAATGAGCACGGTCAGGCGTTCCGCGATGTGGAACTGGAAAAAGAATTGCTGATCGAAGCGCAAAATCTTGGTCTGGGTGCGCAGTTTGGTGGTAAATACTTCGCTCATGACATCCGCGTGATTCGCCTGCCACGTCACGGCGCATCCTGCCCGGTCGGTATGGGCGTCTCCTGTTCTGCTGACCGTAATATCAAAGCGAAGATCAACCGTCAGGGGATTTGGATCGAAAAACTGGAACATAATCCAGGCAAATATATCCCGGAAGAGCTGCGCAAAGCAGGAGAAGGCGAAGCCGTGCGCGTTGACCTTAACCGTCCGATGAAAGAGATCCTCGCACAGTTGTCGCAGTATCCCGTTTCTACACGCTTATCGCTTAACGGCACGATTATCGTCGGTCGTGATATTGCTCACGCCAAACTGAAAGAGCGGATGGATAACGGTGAAGGGCTGCCGCAGTACATTAAAGATCATCCGATTTACTACGCGGGTCCGGCCAAAACGCCGGAAGGTTATGCCTCCGGTTCTCTTGGCCCAACGACCGCCGGACGGATGGATTCTTATGTCGATCAACTGCAAGCGCAGGGCGGAAGTATGATCATGCTGGCGAAAGGCAACCGCAGCCAGCAGGTGACGGATGCCTGTAAAAAACACGGCGGCTTCTACCTCGGCAGTATCGGTGGTCCGGCAGCTGTATTGGCGCAGGGAAGCATTAAGAGCCTGGAATGTGTTGAATATCCGGAACTGGGAATGGAAGCCATCTGGAAAATTGAAGTGGAAGATTTCCCGGCGTTTATCCTTGTGGATGATAAAGGAAATGACTTCTTCCAGCAGATACAACTCACACAATGCACCCGCTGTGTGAAATAAACAGAGCCGCCCTTCGGGGCGGTTTTTTTACATGGCACGAAAGACCAAACGTTTGTTATCAAATGGTAAATAATGAGTGAGCTAAAAGTTGCTTAGCGAAAGCAAAACAGAAAGAAAAAATTAATCAGGTGAGGAGCAGGCCATGAATACAGTACGCAGCGAAAAAGATTCGATGGGAGCGATTGATGTCCCGGCAGATAAGCTGTGGGGCGCACAAACTCAACGCTCGCTGGAGCATTTCCGCATTTCGACGGAGAAAATGCCCACCTCACTGATTCATGCGCTGGCGCTAACCAAGCGCGCAGCGGCAAAAGTTAATGAAGATTTAGGCTTGTTGTCTGAAGAGAAAGCGAGCGCCATTCGGCAGGCGGCGGATGAAGTACTGGCAGGACAGCATGACGACGAATTCCCGCTGGCTATCTGGCAGACCGGCTCCGGCACGCAAAGTAACATGAACATGAACGAAGTGTTGGCTAACCGGGCCAGTGAATTACTCGGCGGCGTGCGCGGGATGGAACGTAAAGTTCACCCTAACGACGACGTGAACAAAAGCCAAAGTTCCAACGATGTCTTTCCGACGGCGATGCACGTTGCGGCACTACTGGCGCTGCGCAAGCAACTCATTCCACAACTTAAAACCCTGACCCAGACGCTGAGTGAAAAATCCCGCGCATTTGCCGATATCGTCAAAATCGGTCGTACCCACTTGCAGGACGCGACGCCGTTAACACTGGGGCAGGAGATTTCCGGCTGGGTAGCGATGCTGGAGCATAATCTCAAACATATCGAATACAGCCTGCCTCACGTAACGGAACTGGCTCTGGGCGGTACAGCGGTGGGTACTGGACTAAATACCCATCCGGAATATGCGCGTCGCGTAGCAGATGAACTGGCAGTCATTACCTGTGCACCGTTTGTTACCGCGCCGAACAAATTTGAAGCGCTGGCGACCTGTGATGCCCTGGTTCAGGCGCACGGTGCATTGAAAGGGTTGGCTGCGTCACTGATGAAAATTGCCAATGATGTCCGCTGGCTGGCCTCTGGCCCGCGCTGCGGAATTGGTGAAATCTCAATCCCGGAAAATGAGCCGGGTAGCTCAATCATGCCGGGGAAAGTGAACCCGACGCAGTGTGAAGCATTAACCATGCTCTGCTGTCAGGTGATGGGGAACGATGTGGCGATCAACATGGGTGGCGCTTCCGGTAACTTTGAACTGAACGTCTTCCGTCCGATGGTGATCCATAATTTCCTGCAATCGGTGCGCTTGCTGGCAGATGGCATGGAAAGTTTCAACAAACACTGCGCAGTGGGCATTGAACCGAATCGTGAGCGAATCAATCAATTACTCAATGAATCGCTGATGCTGGTGACTGCGCTTAACACCCACATTGGTTATGACAAAGCCGCCGAGATCGCCAAAAAAGCGCATAAAGAAGGGCTGACCTTAAAAGCTGCGGCCCTTGCGCTGGGGTATCTTAGCGAAGCCGAGTTTGACAGCTGGGTACGGCCAGAACAGATGGTCGGCAGTATGAAAGCCGGGGGTTAATCTGCAACATACAGGTGCAGCCGTGGAATGATTAAACGAAGCGGCTGCGCCTGTGGTTTATAACGGTGCTGCACATTGTCGGCATCGTAATTTAACAACTCACCAACGTCCGGCACGCCCGCGCCATTATCCCTATTAATCAGTGCAATCAGCGGCGTAGGGCAGGCGTGTTGTACTTGTTTTTGATCTCCTTTGTACCAGACGCGGGCAATCGGCTGCACCTTCACCGGACGTTTGATTTTTAACTTCGCGTTCTGTGGCAGGGCAGCGATATCCTGATATTCTCGCTCCAGTTTTCTTTGCCACTCCTCGCGCGTCCACGGTGCGACACTGCGTGGTGATTTCAGGCTTTTTTCCAGCTGTGCCAGGACTTCATCACGATGCAAATTTTTAATGATATGTTTATTAGCCCAGCCAAAACGTAAAGTGGCGGGGTCGTGCAGAACGGTGAGCGTGCGGTAAGCATTAAGTGTAATCAGCCCCGGCAAATGACGATGCACCCATTCAAAACGTGCCGCGGAGGGGAGTTCTGATTCAACCGTGACGATATGCTCGAACGTGGTCTTGAGTTTATTGATGTGCTGAATATGACTGACTAACGCTGATTGCGAAAAGTTATCGACCTGGTAACACAACACGCCAGGCAGACGGACAGCGGCCTTGCTGCTGCGATTTTCGGACTGTTGTTGAATAAATAAATGGCGAAAATGACGCAACGCCAGCGATTGCGCGTCGTTGCCGAGATGTTGTTTTACCTCAATACGATTAAGCGGATTATGCTCATCCTCTTTTTTTACCTCCGGCAAAGAGAACACGCGGGCAACCAATAGCTTGTGTTGCTCAAGATGAGCGGCAAATGCAGCCAGCTCTTGTTCCATCTGGCGAAAAGTAGTGTTGAGTCGGTCTACGAGATCGTAACGCGCCATAATATTAACCACTTTAGTTACAACATCCTTATTTTATAGCACAATGGTGGTGACTTGACCACCGTGCGCATAGTGTCAGGCAGAGGTAAATTGCGGGATGTTATGCCATAACGGCCAGCTGAACGAGAAGCGGGCACCACCCAGTTCGCTGGTGTCACAATTAACCGTACCGCCCATTGCCAGTGCTATAGAGTGGACAATGGCCAGCCCCAGCCCGCAGCCGCCGGTTGAGCGATCCCGGCTGGGATCGAGGCGAACAAAAGGTTCAAAGATATGTTCGCGGTTTTCTGGGGCAATCCCTGGGCCATCATCCTCAACAATTAATGTCGCTCTATTCCCCGACAGTAGCAGGCTGGTTTCAACCGTTGAGTGACAGTAGCGCAGGGCGTTATTGAGCAAATTATCCAGCACGCGCTCCATTAAGCGCATATCCAACGCCGCATAATGGCCTTGCGCGAGCGTTTTTATCCGTACCGTTTTATCGGGCGTTACTGCCTGAATATCTGCCAGATGCGTTGACAGCCACAACGGCAGGTCTGGTTCGCTAAGATGAAGCTCATTTTGTGGGCGGTCGAGTCGGGCATAAGTCAGCAGCTCTTCGATTAAAGCTTCAAGTTGACTGATATCGCGATTCAACGCCTGGGATTCGGCGGCGCTCAGGTTATCGCTCATCTCCAGTCGATAACGCAGGCGCACTAACGGTGTTCGCAGTTCGTGAGCGATACCGTCAATAAGCTGTTTTTTGCTGGCAATCAAGGCGTTGATATTGTCCGCCATCTGGTTAAATGCGACGCCAAGTCGTTCAAAGCTCGAACCTTCATCAAAGTGGATACGCTCACTGAGATGCCCATCGCCAAATCGTTGCGCCGCTGCTTCCAGTTTTAACATATCCTGCCAGTGCGGACGCATCCAGATAAACACCGGAAAGGCGAGGGAAATGGCAATAAAAGCGATCAGGGCGATATCCAGCAATCGCATCTGATGGAGGTAATAAAGATAAGGAACAGGACCAACTGCCAGCACGTAGTGGCTGCGCGGGATACGTTGCAAAAAAGTGTACTGATCGTCCAGAGCGACAATTTCGCCGCCACGCAGCCGGTGCATGGAAATATCATCAAGATGGTATTTACTCAGTGGCTCGACACGCAGATCGAAAGAGAGATTTAAATCCATCTCTTTCAGCGTCTTACCCCAGTCGTGTGGGGGGATCTCACGCAATTCGCTGCGCATCAGATACAGCGAACTGTTCATCAAATCATCCAGCGACTGTTTGCCTGCGCGTTCGGCGGTAAATTTGTACACCAGCCCGACCAGCAGAGACATCACAAGGAAGCAGACAAACAATAACAGGTAAAACTGGATAAACAGTTTTTTCATCGCTTATTCCCACGCATGAGGCGCAAAAAGATAGCCTTTGTTACGCACGGTTTTAATACGATAAGGTTCTGCGGCGTTATCGAGCAGTTTTTTTCTTAACCGCGAAATAGCCACGTCCACGCTACGATCCAGTCCGTCATAACTGACGCCGCGTAAATTTTTCAGCAATGCATCGCGGTCCATGATTTGCCCGGCATGGGTAGCTAATTCCCACAATAATTCGAAATCAGCTGTCGAGAGCGAGATTTCAGTGTTAGCCAGGGAGACTACGCGGTTGATGGGATCGATGGTCAACGTGCCGAAATGCAGGGCTTTGTAGGGAGTCAGAGACGTTTCCTGAATACCTTTGGTCACTGTGGCTTGCTCATTCTGACGCAAATGCAAGCGTAAACGCGCTAGCAAAACAGCAGGGGGCGTCGTTTTGAGAATATAGTCGCAGGCGCCCATTTCCAGTGCCAGGATGTGGTTCATATCGCTATCGAGAGAGGTTAGAAGAACAATCGGTCCGGACCACTTTGCGCGTAAATCACGACAAATGGTCATGCCGTCCTTGCCTGGTAGCATGATGTCGAGTAACACCAAATCCGGATTTTCTCGCAGAATAGTTTCTTCGGCCCGGTCGCCGCGCGGCTCTACGGTAACCTGCATATCATGTTTTGCCAGGTATGCGGCAATCAGTGCACCGACTTCCGCATCATCTTCCACAAATACGATAGTGTTCATAACATTCACGGTAGATATAAAAACGTCACAATACACCGCACTGTTTTTACTTACTATCAATCGTTTCTAAACAAGGTTTCATCAGGTATTCTACTGATGACTTGTTATGGAAGTGTTAAGGTAAAAAGATGGGGCTGGTAATCAAAGCCGCGCTCGGTGCGCTGGTAGTGCTGTTGATTGGTGTTTTAGCAAAAACGAAAAATTATTATATCGCCGGGCTGATTCCACTTTTCCCGACCTTTGCGCTTATCGCGCATTATATTGTTGCCAGCGAACGCGGCATTGAAGCCTTACGCGCAACCATCATTTTTAGTATGTGGTCGATTATTCCCTATTTTGTTTACCTGGCGTCCCTATGGTATTTCACCGGAATGATGCGCTTGCCCGCTGCTTTTGTTGGCTCTGTTGCGTGCTGGGGAATAAGCGCATGGGTGTTGATTATATGCTGGATTAAGCTGCATTAACGCAGATGACGACCGCCATCAAGTGGGAGACTGCGTCCGGTGACAAAGCAGCTGGTAAGTAAGTAATCGACCAGGTCGATCACTTCTTTCTCGCCAGGCGCGGTTTTCATCAGTGATTTATTCAGCGCCTGTTGTCGATATTCGGCATCATCATGTTCATTAAACAGGATCAGCGATGGCGCGATAGAATTCACTTTCACTTCCGGTGCCAGCTTGCGGGCAAACGAGCGGGTCATATTATCCAGTGCCGCTTTGCTTGCAGCATAGGCAATATGTTTGTCGCTACCGCGCTCCACCACATAATCGGTAAAGTGAATGATATCGCTGGCGGCGTGTCCGTGCCCACGCAGTAATCTTTCCAGAGCATGGTTGAGCAGGTATGGGGTATTAACGTGGATCTGCATCATGCAAGCCAGTACGTCGGTCAGTGGCGCACCCGGTTTTTCCGCCATCCACGCGCTGGCGTTATGCAAAATAGCACGCAGACCATGGGTGCTTTTTAGTACTTCATCGGCAAACGCCATCACACCGTCGTTGGTCGAAAAATCAGCCTGAATACACTGCGCACCTGCTTTAATCAGTCCATCAATGGCGGGATAGTGCGTCCGATAGCTGACAATCACCGGTTGCTTTTGATTAATGAAATGCCATGCGAGGGCGAGGCCGATGCGGCGACCTCCGCCAGTAATTAATATTGGCAAGGGCTGGGTTTTACCCATCGTGATCTCCTTTGCTATCCAACGATGGGATGAACGTTATCCCACCAGCATCCAGGTCGCCGGAACTGAGGCAATTAACAGCATGCCAATCAGCACCATTTCCTGACGGTTCAGTACATTATCATGTGTATGCGTTTTACGCGCGTACAGGAAAACCAGCAGCCCCGGCGCATACAGAACAACGGATAACAGCAAGTGCATTGGACCAGAGGCGTACAGTAACCATAAGCCATAAATGCAGGCACCGACACCTACCGCCTTATGCAGTGGACGGGTTGCGATTTTCAGCAAGAACGCGCCGACCAAGAAATAGGGCACCAGAATCATTTCTGAGGCGATGGTCAGCAATGTGTTGTAATCGGAACCGGTCAGCCAGATGAGCACCAGACAAATTTGCACGCAGATGTTGGTCAGCCACAGTGAAGCGGATGGCGCAGCTTGTGCGTTCTGGCGCGCAAAAATGCGTGGGAATGCTTTATGAGTGGCTGCAAGGAACGGAACTTCTGCTGCCATGATGGTCCAGCTTAAGTACGCGCCGCAAACGGAAACGATCAAACCGGCAGCGATGATGATTTCGCCCCACGGTCCCATCATTTCCACCATCAGACCGGCCATTGACGGGTTACGAATTTCAGCCAGTTCAGGACGTGCCACCACGCCCAGCGAAAGCAGCGTTACCAGCAAATAAACGCCCAGAGCGGAGAGAACCGCCAGCAGTGTCGCTTTGCCAACATCACGCTTATTACGCGCACGCGCAGAAACAACCACGGCACCTTCCACACCAATGAAAACCCACAGGGTGATCAGCATGGTGTTTTTCACCTGTTCCCACACGGGTACGCCAAGTGCAAGTCCGGTGAAGTCGAGCTTGAAGGTATCCAGTTTGAACATCATTATCGCCAGCACAACAAACAGACCCAACGGCAACAATTTTGCCAGTGTCGCCACAAGGTTAATGCTGGCAGCGGTTTGCACCCCGCGCAGGATCAAAAAGTGAACAATCCACAATAAAGCCGATGCACCGACGATCGATTGCCAGGTATTACCATCGCCAAACAGGCGCAATTCCGGCGTGTCCGTAAAAAAGCTTAACGCGGAAAAAACGATCACCAGATAGGAGACGTTGGCGATGACCGCGCACAGCCAGTATCCCCATGCGGAACAAAAGCCGATTAGCTCGCCAAACCCTTCGCGGGCATAGGTAAAGATACCGCCGTCAAGTTCGGGGCGAATGCGCGTGAGGATCAGCATGGCAAAGGCCAGCAATAAAATGCCAGCGCCAGTAATACCCCAGCCGATGAGCAGTGCTGCCGGGCTGGCAACTGCCGCCATATTTTGCGGCAGACTGAAAACACCCGCGCCCAGCATTGAGCTTAATACCAGCGCGGTGAGTGCGCTCAGTCCCAGTTTCTTTTCCATCGATATCCAGTGATTAAAACGTGACAAGAAGAATAAATATTAGGGCAAAACGCATAAAAATGGAGTTTGCCACTGAAGCGCGGGATTTTACGAAGAGATGTGTCTGCATGCAATGGTCGCAGGGAAATTTATGACTAAAAATGCGAAAGGCGGCATCAAGCCGCCTTATAGGAGTAACTGAATAGTTATTTATACAGATCTGCGCTGACGGTCAGGTTATTACCACGTTCCTGCCACTGGCGGGTGATGTGGTAATACTTAGCACCTTTCTTCGCGGCACGTTTCGCAACCTGATAGGAGACTTCGGTCATGTTGCCGTAGTTGCCAGAGAATTTGATGCTGTCGAACGGGACCATCATCGCTGCTGTCGCTTTGTTCAGTTCTTCGACTTTAGTGCCATCCGGGAGCGTGACGGTGTAACGCCCGCCTTTTGATGACTGGGTTTCAAAGAAGCGACCGACTTCAGAACTTGGTGATGCGGTAGTCGCAACACCCGGGATCTCAACTTTCTTCGCGGCTTCGCCACCGGCAGCCAGAGCTGCACGTCCTGCTTCGGAATCTGCCGGGATTACATCCGGGCTCTGGACGATACGTTTCTTAGCATCTTTTTTATAGATGAATGCAGTAATACGCTGGTTACCACCCTGGTTGGCATCGATTTGACGAACAATGTAGAAAGAGTAGGCACCTTTCGCTTTTGCCGCTTTGGTGATGGCATCATTGACTTCTGGCTGGCTACGATAGAAGCCCTGGACGGTGACCGTGTCAAACGGTTCAATCAGAACAGCCTGATCTTTCGGCAGTTCGACAACACCGTTAATTACGCGATTACTTGTTTCTTCTGCTTTTTCAGCATCGGCTTTATAGAGGTCAGCGACCACACGCCAGTTACCGCTGTTACCAAAATCAGAAGTGTCGACAACATAAAAAGAGGCGGCACCTTCTTTATCTGCGCGACGAGAAACGGCTTTCACCGCTTCGCCAATAGCATTAAAACGACCGGTAATCACTACACGGTCAAAAGGTTTAACCGCTGCCGCTTGCTCCGGTGTCAGTTCTGTTGCTGCGTTAACGGAGAATGCCGTAGCAGAAAGCAGTGCCGACGCCAGGAGGGTGTTCTTAAGCTTCATAAAAATAATCCTTCGCCTTGCGCAAACCAGGTACTGGTATTGTTATTAACGAGAAACGTGGCTGATTATTGCATTTAAACGGTGTAACTGTCTGCGTCATTTTTCATATCACATTCCTTAAACCAATTTTAATTCTGCTCAAATGACCGTCTATGCTTAAAAAACAGCCGTATCACCATCAATACTACTGAAGCAACTGAATTGTATAAGTTAATTTAATGTTAAGTAGTGATTTGTGCCGGGGCGATGTCTCGTTTTACCCGGCCGCCGAAGACAATTATCAGTCTTTATCCGGCGTTCTAAGGTGTTTATCCCACTATCACGGCTGAATCGTTAATATTTTGCGAGTTCACGCCGAAATACTGATTTTTGGCGCTAGATCACAGGCATAATTTTCAGTACGTTATAGGGCGTTTGTTACTAATTTATTTTAACGGAGTAACATTTAGCTCGTACATGAGCGGCTTGTGTGGCTCCTGACACAAGCAAACCATCATCAATAAAACCGATGGAAGGGAATATCATGCGAATTGGAATACCAAGAGAACGGTTAACCAATGAAACCCGTGTTGCAGCAACGCCAAAAACAGTGGAACAGCTGCTGAAACTGGGTTTTACCGTCGCGGTAGAGAGCGGCGCGGGTCAACTGGCAAGTTTTGACGATAAAGCGTTTGTGCAAGCGGGCGCTGAAATTGTAGAAGGGAATAGCGTCTGGCAGTCAGAGATCATTCTGAAGGTCAATGCGCCGTTAGATGATGAAATTGCGTTACTGAATCCTGGGACAACGCTGGTGAGTTTTATCTGGCCTGCGCAGAATCCGGAATTAATGCAAAAACTTGCGGAACGTAACGTGACCGTGATGGCGATGGACTCTGTGCCGCGTATCTCACGCGCACAATCGCTGGACGCACTAAGCTCGATGGCGAATATCGCCGGTTATCGCGCCATTGTTGAAGCGGCACATGAATTTGGGCGCTTCTTTACCGGACAAATCACTGCGGCCGGGAAAGTGCCACCGGCAAAAGTGATGGTGATTGGTGCCGGTGTCGCAGGTCTGGCCGCCATTGGCGCAGCAAACAGTCTCGGCGCGATTGTGCGTGCATTCGACACCCGCCCGGAAGTGAAAGAACAAGTTCAAAGTATGGGCGCAGAATTCCTCGAGCTGGATTTTAAAGAGGAAGCGGGCAGCGGCGATGGCTATGCCAAAGTGATGTCGGACGCGTTCATCAAAGCGGAAATGGAACTCTTTGCCGCCCAGGCAAAAGAGGTCGATATCATTGTCACCACCGCGCTTATTCCAGGCAAACCAGCGCCGAAGCTAATTACCCGTGAAATGGTTGACTCCATGAAGGCGGGCAGTGTGATTGTCGACCTGGCAGCCCAAAACGGCGGCAACTGTGAATACACCGTGCCGGGTGAAATCTTCACTACGGAAAATGGTGTCAAAGTAATTGGTTACACCGATCTTCCGGGCCGTCTGCCGACGCAATCCTCACAGCTTTACGGCACTAACCTCGTTAATCTGCTGAAACTGTTGTGCAAAGAGAAAGACGGCAACATCACTGTGGATTTTGATGATGTGGTGATTCGTGGCGTGACTGTGATCCGTGCGGGCGAAATTACCTGGCCGGCACCGCCGATTCAGGTATCAGCTCAGCCGCAGGCGGCACAAAAAGCGGCACCGGAAGTGAAAACTGAGGAAAAATGTGCCTGCTCACCGTGGCGTAAATACGCGTTGATGGCGTTGGCAATCATCCTTTTCGGCTGGATGGCAAGCGTTGCGCCAAAAGAGTTCCTTGGACACTTCACTGTGTTCGCGCTGGCCTGCGTTGTCGGTTATTACGTGGTGTGGAATGTATCGCACGCGCTGCATACACCGTTGATGTCGGTCACCAACGCGATTTCAGGGATTATTGTTGTCGGAGCACTGTTGCAGATTGGCCAGGGCGGCTGGGTTAGCTTCCTTAGTTTTATCGCGGTGCTTATAGCCAGCATTAATATTTTCGGTGGCTTCACCGTGACTCAGCGCATGCTGAAAATGTTCCGCAAAAATTAAGGGGTAACATATGTCTGGAGGATTAGTTACAGCTGCATACATTGTTGCCGCGATCCTGTTTATCTTCAGTCTGGCCGGTCTTTCGAAACATGAAACGTCTCGCCAGGGTAACAACTTCGGTATCGCCGGGATGGCGATTGCGTTAATCGCAACCATTTTTGGACCGGATACGGGTAATGTTGGCTGGATCTTGCTGGCTATGGTCATTGGTGGGGCAATTGGTATCCGTCTGGCGAAGAAAGTTGAAATGACCGAAATGCCAGAACTGGTGGCGATCCTGCATAGCTTCGTGGGTCTGGCGGCAGTGCTGGTTGGTTTTAACAGCTATCTGCATCATGACGCGGGAATGGCACCGATTCTGGTCAATATTCACCTGACGGAAGTGTTCCTCGGTATCTTCATCGGGGCGGTAACGTTCACGGGTTCGGTGGTGGCGTTCGGCAAACTGTGTGGCAAGATTTCGTCTAAACCGTTGATGCTGCCAAACCGTCACAAAATGAACCTGGCGGCTCTGGTCGTTTCCTTCCTGCTGCTGATTGTATTTGTTCGCACGGACAGCGTCGGCCTGCAAGTGCTGGCATTGCTGATAATGACCGCCATTGCGCTGGTATTCGGCTGGCATTTAGTCGCCTCCATCGGTGGTGCAGATATGCCAGTGGTGGTGTCGATGCTGAACTCGTACTCCGGCTGGGCGGCTGCGGCTGCGGGCTTTATGCTCAGCAACGACCTGCTGATTGTGACCGGTGCGCTGGTCGGTTCTTCGGGGGCTATCCTTTCTTACATTATGTGTAAGGCGATGAACCGTTCCTTTATCAGCGTTATTGCGGGTGGTTTCGGCACCGACGGCTCTTCTACTGGTGATGATCAGGAAGTGGGCGAGCACCGCGAAATCACTGCAGAAGAGACAGCGGAACTGCTGAAAAACTCCCATTCAGTGATCATTACTCCGGGGTACGGCATGGCAGTTGCGCAGGCGCAATATCCTGTCGCTGAAATTACTGAGAAATTGCGCGCTCGTGGTATTAATGTGCGTTTCGGTATCCACCCGGTTGCGGGGCGTTTGCCTGGACATATGAACGTATTGCTGGCTGAAGCAAAAGTACCGTATGACATCGTGCTGGAAATGGACGAGATCAACGATGACTTTGCTGATACCGATACCGTACTGGTGATTGGTGCTAACGACACGGTTAATCCGGCGGCGCAGGATGATCCGAAGAGTCCGATTGCTGGTATGCCTGTGCTGGAAGTGTGGAAAGCGCAGAACGTGATTGTCTTTAAACGTTCGATGAACACTGGCTATGCTGGTGTGCAAAACCCGCTGTTCTTCAAGGAAAACACCCACATGCTGTTTGGTGACGCCAAAGCCAGCGTGGATGCAATCCTGAAGGCTCTGTAACCCTGACGGCCTCTGCGGAGGCCGTCACTCTTTATTGAGATCGCTTAACAGAACGGCGATGCTTTGACCTCCCGCTGTTTGTTCAAGCGCAATTTTGACAATAATTGTCAACGGCACGGAAAGCAGCATACCCACCGGTCCTAACAACCATCCCCAAAAAATCAACGACAAAAATACCACCAATGTGGAAAGCCCCAGCCCACGTCCCATGATGCGCGGCTCCAGAATATTGCCGAAGACCAGATTAATCAGCAGATATCCCGCCAGCACCAGCAACGCTTCGTAGAAGCCATTAAACACCAGTACCTGAGCGATAGGGGGGATTGCCGCGAGAACTGAACCAATATTCGGGATGTAATTAAGCGCAAAGGCCAGCAATCCCCAGACAAAAGCGAAGCGAACATCGAGTGCGGCGAGCATCGCCCAGGCGACCAGGCCGGTGATGATGCTGATGGCTGTTTTCAGCACCAGATAATGAGACACACTGTCAATCGCACGCTGAATCGCCGCCATCCCTTCAACCGGACGCGCCATCATTTGCTGAAATTTTCCGGGCAATTGTGGCACTTCGAGCAACATAAACAGCACCGTCAGCAGCAATAAAAAGATTGATGACATGGCATTAGATAACTGCGTCAATAAGTTGGTGAGCAACGTCATCGCCGCGTTCGGATCAATGTAATGCGCCAGCTGGTCAACTGAGACATCAATCCCTATGCGTTGCAACAACGGTTCAATCGCTTGCAGCGGCGTCATAATAGAGTTGCGATATTGCGGTAACGTCCGCGTCAACTCATTGAGCGCGGAACCCAGATAAGCTAACAGCAACACCATCGCCATCACGATGATGGTCATCAAAATTGACACTGCCAGTACACGCGGCACACGCCAGCGGACCATGTGTTGCACCAGCGGGTTAAGAATAACAGCAATAAATAATGCGAGAATAAACGGCACGATGATCTCGGCGGCAAAACGGATACCGCAGAGAATAATGACCAGCATTCCCAACATAATGACGATTTTTAGGCCATTGAGCGTGATGATCGGCTTTGCCATGCTTGTCCCCGTTTTTTCTTCCTTTGCTAATAATAATGTCTTTTTCGCTCCGTCATCATAACGAAAATCAAACCGCTCAGGTAAAGAAGTGAAAATATTTTGAGTTAATTCTTAAGCTATGATACAAATCAGGCGTGTTCAACTACCGAGGACAATTATCATCCGCGAGGACGAGAAGCAACACTGCGGATAATTGTAATATTATGGACAATTTGTTCAGGACGTTATTTTCTACATTTACCCATCTTCGTACCTCATCCACTATCTTGCTCGTAGGTGAGCAGCACTGGCGCAACGCGCTTTAGTCCTTTCTTCTGCCAAAGCTTGCGCTAAGCGCGGGGCTTGACCACTTTACTTTGGTTTCGCTGAATTAAGCGAAAATTAAAATAATTCTCTTGCAGGAGAAGGACAATGTATATTTATTGGATTTTATTAGGTCTGGCTATTGCTACAGAAATTACCGGTACGCTGTCCATGAAATGGGCGAGCGTCAGTGAGGGAAATGGCGGCTTTATTTTAATGCTGGTGATGATTTCTCTGTCGTATATATTTCTCTCTTTCGCCGTTAAAAAAATCGCCTTAGGCGTGGCTTATGCGCTGTGGGAAGGTATCGGTATTTTATTTATTACCTTGTTTAGCGTTTTGTTATTCGACGAAAGTTTATCGCTGATGAAAATTGCCGGGTTAACCACCCTGGTCGCCGGGATTGTATTGATCAAATCAGGTACCCGTAAAGCGCGTAAACCTGAACTGGAGGTGAACCATGGCGCAGTTTGAATGGGTTCACGCCGCCTGGCTGGCATTGGCAATCGTGCTGGAAATCGTTGCTAACGTCTTTTTGAAATTTTCTGACGGCTTTCGTTGCAAAATATTTGGCTTGCTTTCCCTGGCGGCGGTGCTGGCTGCCTTTAGTGCGCTTTCTCAGGCCGTTAAAGGGATCGACTTGTCTGTCGCTTATGCATTGTGGGGCGGGTTTGGTATTGCCGCCACGTTAGCCGCAGGTTGGATCTTGTTTGGTCAACGGTTAAATCGTAAAGGCTGGATTGGCCTGGTGCTGCTGTTGGCTGGAATGATCATGGTGAAACTTGCCTGATGAACACGCTGCCCGCGCTGTCGGGCAGCGTTTGAACATTATTTTTGCGACAGTTGATCCAGCTTGTCGCGAAAACCGGTAACAGAAATGGCCCGGTTATCGGCGCGCCAGCGATCTTTCGCGGCAGGAGCCGAGCTTTGCACCCCAATTAATTGCCAGCCGTCATCGGTATGCAACATCAGAGGCGAACCGCTGTCACCCGGCAAGGTATCGCACTGATGCGACATCACCGACGTTTGCGCCCAGCCAGTCACTTCACAGTTTTGATGACTGTACAACGTATCGAGATGATCTTCAGGGTAGCCCGCCTGAGTCACTTTACGACCAGCCGCTTTTAATGCGGCGGTAAGCGCGGCTTTATCTCCCTCAAATAACGGCAACGGTGTAATGCCAGAAGGGGGATTACGTAGCACAATCAAACCGAAGTCCCAGGGCGCAGCTGCGGGAGGTACAATCCAGCCATCCCCATCTGCTTTTAACCGCTTTCCCAGTGTCGGATCAACGCGGCCTTCTATGTCGTGGATCTCATAGCGCCAAAGACCTTTATTTGACACGAAACGCAGCGCTACCGCTTTATCGGCTTTACCCTTTGGCGGCGTCAATAAACAGTGTCCTGCCGTTAATGCCAGATTGGGTGCAATCAGTGTCGCCGTACATAAATTGCCGCTGGCCGTTTCCAGTTGGCCAACCGCATCCCACGGTGATTGGGTCGTGTCATTCACTGGCACACGATCATCATGACCAAAAAACAGGGTGCTGACCTCATCGTTTGCCGATTTGGCAACGTCTGGTTTATCTGCAAACACAAAAGCCGACGTCAAACTAATTGCACCCAACACTACAGCAATGGTTGTACGCATATCACACTCTGGTGGGTAATTATGATTATTAAAAGCAAACCCTCATAAATACTATAGACGGGACGGGATGAAAGTGGGAGTAAAATCAGATAACTACGATCAGGAAAGATAAAAACGGGCGGCAATCAGTGCGCATAAAATAAGGATGATAAGAATGAACTCAAAGCGATAACGGCCCACCATACTACCCTCCGCTAAAGGCGGTGCTAAACGTTACCCGCTTAGCACCGTAATTTTCAGGCGCGAGGGGGCGCGCCAGCATTACTGTTGAAAACTTACGCTGCGGGTTGTGCAGCAGGTTTTGCCGGTTGCTGATGGCTGTGTTTCTTGGCGTGTTTCTTCGCCGCCTGCGCTTTCTGGGCAGGTGCTGCTTTATGCTGTTTTTTATGATGTGTGGTTTTCGCAGGCGCTGCTTTGGTGGTCGTCGCAGTCGGAGCAGGTGTGGTCGCAGTCTCTGCAGCAAAGGCAGCAGAAGACAGACCCATAGCAGCGGCAACAACCAGAGCTAATACTTTTTTCATTGTCATACCCTCAATTTGTTTTTTCATTTAACCCCACTGCGGGGCCGTTGAAATAACTATATCCCTGGGAATGGCAGACTTCCGTGAGTGGTTGGTTTCAGCGTGTAACGATATGTACAAACGCTGAATAAATTACAGCATTGATAATAACGTATTGTGACTTAAGGAAAATTTAGCTACCAATAATAGTAGTCTTGATCGTGTTAACTATTTTACTACTTACAAAGCGGTAGAATAACTGCGCATCAGTAATAAATGACACACAGCAAAATGAATCCGTTTATTTGGGTACTTATAATCCTGATGACGCTAGATGCGCTGCGGGAATTGGCTGGCGCTTCGTCTATTTTAGGATGGCTATTAACGTTGGTTTGAGCAGGCAATAAGTCCGGACGGGGATTTACCTCAGTCCGGACTTATTTTTTCAGGCGTGCAGACGATGATGCAAACGCGTCCCGACCAGCAGAGCAATGACCAGCATCAGAGCAATAAATGCGCCGACGCCGTTCCAGCCATAGTTATGCCAGAAAACACCACCCAGCGTCCCGGCAATACTCGACCCCAGATAGTAACTGAACAGATACAGCGAGGAGGCCTGGCCTTTAGCGCGTTTTGCGCGGGGGCCGATCCAGCTGCTGGCAACGGAGTGGGCTGCGAAGAATCCGGCTGAGAAGAGTAACATTCCGGCAAAGATCAGCCACAGCGAGCTGAATAAGGTCATCAGTAAACCAAACAGCATAACCCCCGTCGAAAACAACATCACCGGACCGCGTCCATAGCGGGTGGTCATGGTTCCGGCTTTGGGTGAGCTCCATGTACCGGTCAAATAAGCCAGCGATAATAAGCCAACCACGGCCTGACTGACATGCCAGGGGGAAAGCATCAACCTATAGCCGATGTAATTAAACAGCGTGACGAACGACCCCATCAGCAAAAAGCCTTCTGCGAACAATAACGGTAATCCCCGGTCACGCCAGTGCAGACGAAAGTTGATGAATAACGTCTTAGGGCGCAGCGAAGTCGGGCGAAAATGGCGTGATTCAGGGAGGATTTTCCAGAACATCAACGCCGAGGCCAGCGCGAAACAACCGATTGCCGCCAGAGCAATTCGCCAGTTGAAAAAGTCCGTGAAGACACCGCTAATTAAGCGTCCGCTCATGCCGCCAATTGAGTTGCCGCTGATATACAACCCCATTGAAAAGGCCACGAAACTGGGGTGGATTTCCTCGCTAAGATAAGTCATGCCAACGGCTGCCACCCCACTTAACGAAAGCCCAATCAAGGCGCGCATAATCAAAATGCCGTGCCAGCTGGTCATCATTGTCGAAAGTAACGTACAAATGGAGGCCAACAGTAGCGCCGTGACCATCACTGGTTTGCGACCAATGGCATCGGATAGCGGGCCAGTAAACAGCAAACCGATAGCCAACATCGCCGTTGAAATGGACAGTGAAATACTACTGTTCGCGGGTGTTAAGCCAAACTCCTGCGAAAGCACCGGAAGGATAGGTTGCACACAATAGAGAAGTGCGAAGGTTGCCAGTCCGGCAGAGAAAAGCGCCAGGGTGACGCGCATAAATTGCGGAGTACCGCGTTTAATAAATTGATTTGGCTGAGAAATGCTTTGCTTGTCAGTGTCGCTTGCCGGAGCGCCATCAACAGTTGTAGTACGGCTCACTTGAAATCCTTGCTAAATATGCCTGTGGATCAGGCTTATGAATAGATTAGGAAAATCGAATTGTTCTGTCTAATATATTAATAATCTCAAATAAGATGTTTTAAATATGAATCTTGAACTTCGTCATCTGCGTTACTTTGTCGCTGTTGCAGAAGAGCTGCATTTCGGGCGTGCCGCTGCCCGCCTGAATATTTCGCAACCACCGCTAAGTCAGCAGATTCAGGCGCTGGAGCAACAAATTGGTGCCCGACTGCTGGCACGGACCAATCGCAGTGTATTGCTGACGGAAGCAGGAAAACAGTTTCTTGTAGATAGTCGGCAAATCCTGTCTATGGTGGATGATGCTGCCGCTCGCGCTGAAAGGCTGCATCAGGGCGAAGCGGGGGAGTTGCGCATTGGTTTTACTTCGTCCGCTCCTTTTATTCGGGCGGTGTCCGATACGTTATCGCTGTTTCGCCGTGATTATCCCGATGTCCATTTACAAACCCGCGAAATGAACACTCGCGAGCAAATCGCTCCGCTCATTGAAGGAACGCTGGATATGGGATTGCTGCGTAACACAGCGTTACCGGAGACGCTTGAACACGCAGTCATCGTCCATGAACCGCTTATGGCGATGATCCCGCACGATCATCCCCTGGCAAATAACCCGAGTGTAACGCTGGCTGAACTGGCGAAAGAACCCTTTGTCTTTTTTGATCCGCACGTCGGAACAGGGCTGTATGACGATATTCTCGGGCTGATGAGACGTTACAATTTGACGCCCGTCATCACTCAGGAGGTGGGTGAGGCAATGACCATCATCGGTCTGGTTTCCGCTGGTCTGGGTGTTTCAATTTTGCCTGCGTCATTTAAACGTGTTCAGCTCAACGAAATGCGCTGGGTGCCGATTGCTGAAGAGGATGCGGTTTCTGAAATGTGGTTGGTCTGGCCGAAACATCATGAACAAAGTCCGGCTGCGCGTAACTTTCGTATTCATCTGCTGAATGCTCTCAGGTGAGGGAAATTTCAGCGAAAAAGCCCGAAAAATGTGCTGTTAATCACATGCCTAAGTAAAAATTTGACGACACGTATTGAAGTGCTTCACCATAGCCTACAGATTATTTCGGAGCGCGAAAATATAGGGAGTATGCGGTGGTTGCTGAAAATCAGCCTGGGCACATTGATCAAATAAAGCAGACCAACGCGGGCGCGGTTTATCGCCTGATTGATCAGCTTGGTCCAGTCTCGCGTATCGATCTTTCCCGTCTGGCGCAACTGGCTCCTGCCAGTATCACTAAAATTGTCCGTGAGATGCTCGAAGCACACCTGGTGCAAGAGCTGGAAATCAAAGAAGCGGGGAACCGTGGCCGTCCGGCAGTGGGGCTGGTGGTTGAAACTGAAGCCTGGCACTATCTTTCTCTGCGCATTAGTCGCGGGGAGATTTTCCTTGCTTTGCGCGATCTGAGCAGCAAACTGGTAGTGGAGGAGTCGCAGGAACTGGCGTTAAAAGATGACTCGCCATTGCTGGATCGTATCATTTCCCATATCGATCAGTTTTTTATCCGCCACCAGAAAAAACTTGAGCGTCTGACTTCGATTGCCATAACCTTGCCGGGAATTATTGATACGGAAAATGGTATTGTACATCGCATGCCGTTCTACGAGGATGTAAAAGAGATGCCGCTCGGCGAGGCGCTGGAGCAGCATACCGGCGTACCGGTTTATATTCAGCATGATATCAGCGCATGGACGATGGCTGAGGCCTTGTTTGGTGCCTCACGCGGGGCGCGCGATGTGATTCAGGTGGTTATCGATCACAACGTGGGGGCGGGCGTCATTACCGATGGTCATCTGCTACACGCAGGCAGCAGTAGCCTCGTGGAAATAGGCCACACACAGGTCGACCCGTATGGGAAACGCTGTTATTGCGGGAATCACGGTTGCCTCGAAACCATCGCCAGTGTGGACAGTATTCTTGAGCTGGCACAGCTGCGTCTCAATCAATCCATGAGCTCGATGTTACATGGACAACCGTTAACCGTGGACTCATTGTGTCAGGCGGCATTGCGCGGCGATCTACTGGCAAAAGACATCATTACCGGGGTAGGCGCGCATGTCGGTCGCATTCTTGCCATCATGGTGAATTTATTTAACCCACAAAAAATACTGATTGGCTCACCGTTAAGTAAAGCGGCAGATATCCTCTTCCCAGTTATCTCGGACAGCATCCGTCAGCAGGCCCTTCCTGCGTATAGTCAGCACATTAGCGTTGAGAGTACTCAGTTTTCTAACCAGGGCACGATGGCAGGCGCTGCGCTGGTAAAAGACGCGATGTATAACGGTTCTTTGTTGATTCGTCTGTTGCAGGGTTAACATTTTTTAACTGTTCTACCAAAATTTGCGCTATCTCAATTTGGGCCAGGAAAGCATAACTTAGACTTTCAAGGTTAATTATTTTCCTGGTTTATATTTGTGAAGCATAACGGTGGAGTTAGTGATGCTGAAGCGTTTCTTTATTACCGGTACAGACACTTCTGTAGGGAAAACGGTGGTTTCCCGCGCATTGCTACAAGCGTTAGCCTCCCAGGGAAAAACGGTTGCGGGATATAAACCCGTAGCGAAGGGGAGCAAAGAGACACCCGAAGGGCTGCGTAATAAAGATGCCCTGGTGTTGCAGAGTGTTTCAACCATCGAACTGCCTTATGAAGCAGTTAATCCTATCGCGTTAAGCGAAGAAGAAAGTAGCGTGGCGCACAGTTGCCCAATCAATTACACCCTCATTTCAAACGGCCTGGCAAACCTGACCGATAAAGTCGATCATGTCGTGGTAGAAGGGACTGGCGGCTGGCGCAGTCTGATGAATGATTTGCGTCCGCTCTCTGAATGGGTGGTGCAGGAACAACTGCCGGTGTTGATGGTTGTCGGTATTCAGGAAGGTTGCATTAACCATGCACTGCTAACAGCTCAGGCGATTGCCAACGACGGGCTGCCGCTCATTGGCTGGGTGGCTAACCGAATCAACCCAGGACTGGCGCATTATGCGGAAATCATTGATGTGCTCGGTAAAAAACTTCCGGCACCGCTCATTGGTGAACTGCCTTATCTGCCGCGCGCCGAACAGCGTGAACTGGGGCAATACATCCGCTTAGCTATGCTTCGCAGTGTGCTGGCGGTAGATAGAGTCACGGTGTAACGTCCGCGAAATTACCGACGCAATTACGCAGGCAATCAATAAACCGGGGAGTAGCTGATACTCCCCGGTCATTTCACATATCATCAACGTCGACATAATCGGCGCGTGCGTGGTCGCCGCCAACAGTGTCGCCATCCCTGTCAATCCGAGTAAAAGCGTAATTTCTTCGCCATCAGGTAACCATAATCCCAGGCTACGACCATACAACATGCCAATGGCAAGACCGATAAATAGCGTCGGTGTAAAGACACCACCGGGCGCGCCAGAACCACTACTCGCCAGCACGGCACACAGTTTACAGAGGAAGATCCCGGCAATGATCATTAACAGTGGCGGAGCGGTTAAAAAGGATTGTACGGTGCTATAGCCGTTGCCCCACACTGCAGGTGTGAACAGGGAAAGCAGACCCACGATCAACCCGCCCAGTGCCAGTTGCCAGGGCGGCGCAAGCTTGAGACTCACAAATCCACGATGACAGGCGTTCATTAACGTTAACAACAGTGGTCCGCACAGACCTGCCAGCACACCTGTACTGATAATCAGCGCATAGTCACGAGCCTGAACCGTCACTGAGAGTTGTACGCTGTAGAGTAATGCGTCGCTATGATTAATAAGATTGCTAACCAGCAACGCCACGACGGCGGAAATAATCACCGGGCCGAGAGAGGCCAACATCATAGTGCCAAACAGCACTTCGGCTATAAATAAACTGCCAGCAAGCGGGGCGCGATAGGCCGCAGCCATTCCCGCCGCAGCTCCACAGGCGATCCATAATTTCCACTCCTGGCGTGGCGTAAGACGTTGGGCAAAACACGAGGCTGCAAGGGCAGCTAAAAGAATCATCGCACCTTCGCGACCAATTGCACTGCCGCTGGTTACTACCAGTAGAGAGGCAAGCGATTTAACCAGGCTTGCTGCGTAATCAAACTGACCATCGGTTTGCAACGCTTCCATGTAATCGGTCGGCGCATGAGGGCGTTGCTGGGTAAATTTCTGCCAGCCCATCAGCAACAAACCCGCCGCCAGTCCGCCGAGCGCCGGGGTTAGCAGCCGTCGCCACGGGGAAAGATTTGTCGCTGCATTGACCAGACTGCCGGAGTCATTATTGAGGAACAGCCACTCCAGTAGCAGCATCGCATGACGAAACCCGGCAACGGCAAAGGCCGCAAGAATACCGACGATTGTTGCGATAAGCAGACGGCGGAACATAGTGCGCAGATCCGGATAGATGTGTAGATGATGCATGAGCAGAAATGGGCAATGAAACACGGGCGACTATTTTGCGGCAAAAGAGGCCAGCCGCAAAAGCAGTGCGTGCTTTAAGAGATAAAAAAAACGTGACACTGTAACCTATTAATTGCCGAATTGCGTGTAATCGTCACCATCCGGCAATAATACGGTGATCCTATCGAAACAGCGGTTTAACCGCGACAGGAATCAACAGTTGTGATTGCCATTGCGCCAGCGTTAAGCGAGCGAGTTCACCCAGTGCACGGTAGAAAGGGTGTTCTGCTTTTTCGATAAAAACGTCAAGAAAACGTGTTGACCACGGAAAAAGGTGCCATGCCAGCAATTCTTCGCATTCTGTCTGGCGACCATTCTCCGCCAACCACGCAGCCATCAGCAGCAGTGAACCAAAATGATCTTCCGGTTCGTTTTGCTTCATTTCGAACTGAATGCCTTTCTCGCGCATCCACTGACGAAGTGCCAATGTTGAATCGCCAAACAGCACAGATTCGCGATCCAGCCAGACCGATCCCCACGGCGGAGACGGCAGTGCCCACGGGCCGACAAACAAACGCTGCCAGGCCTGGGCGTGAGTCTCTTCACTCTGTGTCTGAAAAGCCGTCACCAGCGGCGCTAATGACGCTTCTGGTAGAGGCCACTGAGTTTCCCAGCTGTCATTGGTGAGTACCGCAACCAGAGGTGCGGCTTCCGCACTCTCTGGAGCGTAATAAAACAGCGCGCCCAACACGCGCGCCGCGACAGAAAAATTATCTTGCTGTGAAAAATGGGTCATTCCTAACATCCTGAAATGTGCGGGTTGCCCCGCACCAATTTGTTAACCTGCAATAGCCATTCCTACCGTCATGTGCAGGCCATAAAAGAGCACACGCCCGATCATCTCACCGCCAAGAATGAGGATTAACCCCAGAACAAGTCCGGCAACGTGAGGTTCACGGCGACGAATGAGCGGACAAAGCCAGCATCCTAGACCTGCGCATAACAATACCACACGCCAGACCTGTAAGGAGGCGTAATCTGGTACCAGTGCGCTGGCTTGTTGTACGGATGAGTGAATAGACGCCAGAGACAAACCTTGCAGCACAATCAACCCGGCACAAGCGATCAGCGCCAGAATGCTAATGATGGCAAATGGTGTGGTATTAAATGTAACGCGGGCTGCACGTAGAATTGTGGCAGCAAGTATTGGACCGCTCAACAATACCGTCAGGAAGAAAGCCAGCGTAGTGTAACCGTTATGCCAGGTTGGCACAGTGTCGATTTGATACACGCAGGTCATCATCCAGACGAAAATGATGCCGAGCGCCATGCTGACAAGTAACCAGAGTTTCCCCAACGCTTGCGGCATTTTACCGATGACCGCCACCAGCCACCATAATCCGCCAACGGCAAAAAATATGGAACCGGCAGCAATCTCGTTACTCAGACCAGAAGCTCCGATTCTATTCAGCGAGTTAAACGCCCGCAGTGGCGATCCCAGGTGCATGACAGAGGCAATAAACCCGATGCCCATCAACAGCCAGAGGAAAAACATGCCACGAATAATGTGCTGACGGTCTGCGTTATTTTTGGCGGCGAACCAGCCAATTCCGCTAACAATCAGCGCGCCTACTACGCATTGACCCAATACGGTAAAGATAACCAGTGGCCATTCATGCCATCCATTTCCCATTTTACACTTCCTCCGGATTAGCCAGATAACCAGTGGTATCGCCGGTCGGGCGGCTGTTGGCGTTAGGTTTGATAACGATATTGGGTTTTGTGAAATGCGCGCGCGGCAGTGGCGCGACGGCAGCCAGAGTGCCGTGCTTCTGGCGCAATTCTTCAATTGGACCGAACTCAAGTGCACGCAGTGGGCAGGATTCGACACATATGGGTTGTTTCCCCTCGGCGACGCGCGAATAACAACCATCGCACTTCGTCATGTGCCCTTTTTCAGCATTGTACTGTGGCGCGCCGTACGGACAAGCCATGTGGCAGTAGCGGCAGCCGATACAAACATCTTCATCAACCACCACGAAACCATCTTCACGCTTATGCATTGCACCGCTGGGGCAGACTTTTGTACATGCGGGGTCATCGCAATGGTTACAGGAGATGGAGAGATAATAAGCGAACACGTTCTGGTGCCAGACGCCATTATCTTCCTGCCAGTCGCCGCCAGCATATTCATAAATACGGCGGAAACTGACTTCCGGGCCAAGATCTTTAAAATCTTTGCACGCCAGTTCGCAGGTTTTACAGCCAGTACAGCGGCTGGAATCGATAAAAAATCCATATTGTGTGGTCATGGGCTACTCCTTAAACCTTTTCGATCTGGACAAGATTGCTGTGCGACGGGTTTCCCTTTGCCAGCGGTGAAGGGCGGTGAGAGGTCAGAATATTGATACTGCCGCCGTGATCGACCCGGTCACCAAACATATCCGCTTTAAGCCAAGCACCTTGCCCGATGGCGGTAACGCCAGGCAGAATACGCGGAGTCACTTTTGCGGCAATCAGCATTTCTCCATTATTGTTAAATACCCGCACGGTATCGCCATGACGGATACCGCGTGCCTGAGCATCAATGGGGTTGATCCACACCTCTTGTGGGCAGGCCTGCTGTAATACATCAATATTGCCGTAACTGGAGTGGGTACGCGCTTTGTAGTGGAAGCCCGTTAACTGCAGTGGATAAGTTTTCCGCAGGGGATCGTCCCAGCCATCAAAACCTGGCGTATAAGCTGGAAGAGGATGAATAATTTCATCTTTTTTCAATTCCCAGGTATCCGCAATCTTCGCCAGTCGTTCAGAATAAATTTCGATTTTTCCCGAAGGTGTTTTCAATGGGTTTGCCTGTGGATCTACACGGAATGCGCGGAAAGCGACGTAGTGTTCTTCCGGGCATTTTTTCTTAAAGATCCCGGTCGTTTTCATCTCCTCGTAGTCGGGCATCTCAGGGTTACGTTCCTTCGTTTTCGCATGGAGATATTTGATCCATTCATGCTGACTGCGACCTTCAGTAAAGGTTTGATAAACGTCTGGTCCTAAGCGTTTGGCGACTTCACTCAGCATCCAGTAGATGGGTTTGCGTTCAAATTTTGCTGAGGTTGCGGGTTGGGCGAGGATCACATAGCCCATATTCCCGGCAGACTCATGAGAGATGAGGTCTTCTTGCTCTGTTGGCATCAGGTCGGGTAACAGGATATCGCAATACTTAGCCGAGGCAGTCATGAAGTGGTCAATGCCAACAATCATCTCGCACTTGCTGTCATCCTGAAGCACCTCATGGGTGTGATTGATGTCGCCATGTTGATTGATCAATGTGTTACTGGCGTAGCACCATAAAAACTTGATGGGGACATCCAGTTTTTCTTTTCCACGAACACCATCACGGGGCGCGGTCATTTCCGTACCATGGTCGATAGCATCTGTCCATGTAAAGACGGAAATCTGCGTTTTAACAGGATTCTCGAGCATCGGGAACCATTCTACCCCCAGATCCCAGCTACCTTCGCGTACACCTGAGTTGCCGCCGTTTATGCCGACGTTACCGGTGAGAACGGAAAGCATGGCAATAGCGCGGGACGTTTGCTCGCCGTTGGAATGTCGTTGTGGCCCCCACCCCTGACAAATATAAGCCGGTTTTGCTGAACCGATCTCTCGTGCCAACTGGATAATTTTTTCTGCCGGGATGCTGGTGATTTTTGCTGCCCATTCCGGCGTTTTAGCTATGCCGTCAGGCCCTTCGCCCAGAATATAGGCTTTATAATGCGCGTTACGTGGAGCGTTAGCTGGCAGCGTTTTTTCATCGTAACCAACACAATATTTGTCGAGAAATGGCTGATCGACCATGTTTTCAGTAATCAGTACCCAGGCAATTGCACAGGCCAGTGCGCCATCGGTGCCAGGGCGAATGGGCAGCCATTCATCTTCACGCCCGGCAGCTGTGTCGTTATAACGTGGATCGATGACGATCATGCGTGCGTTTGAACGTTCGCGGGCTTGCTCGACGTAGTAAGTGACACCACCGCCGCTCATCCGTGTTTCTGCCGGGTTATTTCCGAACATAACGACCAGTTTCGTATTGGCGATATCATCCGGGCTGTTGCCATCATTGGCACCGAACATATAACTCATTGCGGCACTGATCTGTGCGGTACTGTAGCTGCCATAGCGACTGAGAAAACCACCGCAAGAGTTCATCAGACGGTACGGGACGTTTGAGTTGGTGATGTTTCCGCCATCTACGCCTGTTCCATAGAGAACATGTACAGCCTCATTGCCGTAATCTTTTAGGATCCGCCGAAGATTATCACTGATGGTATCCAGGGCTTCGTCCCAACTTATCCGTTCAAATTTACCTTCACCGCGCTTGCCGACGCGCTTCATGGGATATTTCAACCTGTCAGGATGATTCATCCGTCGGCGGATAGAGCGCCCGCGTAAACATGCCCGAACCTGATGATTACCGTAAACGTCGTCACCTGTCGTATCAGACTCCACCCAGTACACGGTGTCATCTTTCACATGCAAACGTAACAGACAGCGGCTCCCGCAGTTAACGGTGCAGGAACTCCAGACCGCTTTCTCTTCTACCGGTGCCTGTGCCGCTCGGACCATTTGGGAAAACGGCAAAGTGAAAGCACTGCTTGCCAGCGCGAGACTGCCAAGTGCGGAGGTTTTCATCAGACTTCTACGACTGATTTCAGCCGACATGAGCGCCTCTGTGTTATGGATTTTCATCATTACTCACTTATTGCTTTTCAAACAAAATGTCATGTCAAAATTTATGGTCGTAGTGGGTTATATTTTTTCGATCTCGACCAGATTAGTGTGCTGCGGGTTTCCCTTCGCCAGTGGTGAAGGTCGCAGAGTGGTTAGCGTATTCACACAGCCGCCGTGGTCGATTTTATCGCCAGACATATTGGCCTCGTGCCAGGCTCCCTGGCCCATAGCACTAACTCCAGGGAGAATGCGTGGTGTCACTTTGGCTGGTAGCCGAACTTCGCCACGATGGTTAAACACCCGCACCATATCGCCGTTGGCAATCCCACGTTTCTGTGCATCTATAGGGTTGATCCACACTTCCTGACGGCAGGCTGCCTTCAGGACATCAATGTTGCCGTAGGTCGAGTGCGTACGGGATTTGTAATGGAAACCAAACAGTTGCAGTGGGAAGGCACTACGTTCAGGGGAGTCCCAGCCTTCAAAGGTTGAGGCATAAACCGGCAGTGGGCTTATCACTTCATCTTTTTCCAGTTCCCAGGTACGGGCAATTTCCGCCAGCTTGCTGGAATAAATTTCAATCTTACCGGAAGGCGTTTTAAGTGGATTTGCCTCGGGGTCGTCACGAAATGCTTTGTAGGCGACAAAATGACCATTGGGATCTTTACGCTTATAGATACCCATTTTTTTTAATTCGTCGTAAGACGGTAACGCCGGATCTTTGGCAAGCATTTTGGCGTACAGATGTTGTAACCATTGTTCCTGCGTGCGACCTTCAGTGAACTTTTGATAGACGTCAGGTCCAAGACGTTTCGCGACTTCACTCAGGATCCAGTAAATTGGTTTGCGTTCGAATTTTTCGCTGGTGACAGGCTGGAGGAAAATGAGATATCCCATGTTACCGGCGTAGTCGTTAGGAATAATATCTTCCTGCTCAACGGTCATCAGGTCTGGCAGCAGAATGTCGGCATATTTTGCCGATGAGGTCATAAAGTTTTCGATGACCACAATCATTTCGCATTTCGATTCGTCCTGCAGAATTTCATGCGTTTTGTTGATGTCAGAATGCTGATTAACCAGGGTATTTCCCGCGTAGTTCCAGATGAACTTAATGGGCACATCTAGTTTATCTTTGCCCCGGACGCCGTCGCGGATTGCCGTCATTTGCGGGCCATGATCGATAGCATCTGTCCAGCTGAAGCAGGAGATTGACGTTTTGACCGGATTATCCAGCACCGGCAAGCGTTCGATGGTAATGGTGTAGGTCGATTCACGCGCACCACTATTTCCGCCGCTGATGCCGACATTGCCCGTCAAAATAGGCAACATAGCAATAGCGCGTGCCGTCAGCTCGCCGTTTGCCTGGCGTTGCGGCCCCCAGCCCTGGCAGATATAAGCGGGTTTTGCTGTGCCAATTTCACGCGCCAGTTTGATGATACGGTCTACCGGGATACCTGTAATTTGCGAAGCCCACTGCGGCGTTTTCGCTGTTTTATCATCGCCTTCACCAAGAATATAGGCTTTATAGTGACCATTTTTGGGTGCATCTGCGGGTAAGGTTTTTTCGTCATAGCCGACGCAGTATTTATCGAGAAAAGGTTGATCAACGAGATTTTCGTTAATCAATACCCAGGCAACACCCGCAACCAGCGCGGCATCGGTGCCAGGGCGAATAGGAAGCCATTCATCTTCACGACCAGCAGCCGTATCGGTATATCGCGGATCGATAACAATCATTTTTGCGTTCGATTTCTCGCGTGCTTTTTCAAGAAGATAAGTGATGCCACCGCCGCTCATGCGGGTTTCAGCCGGGTTGTTACCAAACATCACGACCAGCTTGCTGTTTTCAATATCCGTGGTGCTGTTGCCATCATTACTGCCGTAGGTGTAGGGCATGGCACAGGAAATTTGCGCAGTGCTGTAGGAGCCATACTGATTTAGTGAACCGCCGTAGCAGTTCATCAGGCGTTTGACCGCCGAGGCTGATGGAGAAGAGCGGGTCATATTGCCGCCAACAATCCCCGAAGAGTACTGAATATATACAGCCTCATTGCCATATTGTTTGACGGTTTTTTTCAGGCTACTGGCGATAGTATCCAGGGCTTCATCCCAGCTAATCCGTTCGAATTTGCCTTCGCCGCGTTTGCCCACGCGTTTCATTGGGTAATTCAGGCGATCGGGATGATTAATACGCCGACGGATGGAGCGACCGCGCAAACAGGCGCGTACCTGATGGTTGCCATACTCGTCGCTGCCGGTGTTGTCAGTTTCCACCCAGGTCACTTCATTATCTTTAACATGCAGACGAAGTGCACAGCGGCTACCACAGTTGACGGAACAGGCACCCCAGACCACTTTTTCGTTGGCCTGTTGTACCGCTGCTTCTGCACTGCGCAGGGTAAACGGCAAAGAAAAACCGCCTGCAGCCAGCGCCAGAGAACCTATCGCGGTAGATTTAACGAGTGTTCTGCGGCTGATGCCCACCATTTGTTCATTTTTGGACATAACTCACTCCCTGTTCTTTATCGTTATATAAATGTTTATATATTGAATATTTAGCGCGCTAACAATAGAGAGAGTCTACCCATTTGGGGTTAATAATTATTAATCCATATCAATAGAAGGGTATGAGTAATAAGGTGGGATTATGTTGTATGTTCAAATCGCCGGATGTGTCGTATCCGGCGTTCAGTCGATAATGTGTTACTGCGGTTCAGCAGGCGCGTTATCCTGGGTAGACTGCGCGGGAGCAGAGACGTTACCGCTGGTGGTACGGGTGTAGAGAATTTTATGCGTATCATTAGCGCAATGCCCGACGACCTGGGAATCAGGCTGATCAACCTGGTCATTGGGTACAATACTTAACGTGAAGCTGCTTTCGGGTACGCCATTATTGATAATGCGCTGTGATATATCGCTCTGTATGCGCTCACAGGATCCCGGCGCGGCGAGTACCGCGGGTGAGGCGAGGGCGAGCAGAAGCGCGGCACAGCAGGTTGAGAGTTTCATCATAAGCTCCTTACGCGAAGATAACTTCTTTAAGCATAGCATTTAACGTGTAAAGTACTGTATTTGCTACTATGATTGAGAATTATCTCTACTCTCAGGTGACTGTTGTGAAATACAAATTACTGCCATGCTTACTCGCGATATTACTCACAGGATGTGACCGCACAGAGGTAACACTTTCATTTACCCCGGAGATGGCCAGTTTCTCTAATGAATTCGATTTTGATCCGCTGCGTGGTCCCGTAAAAGATTTCACTCAGACATTAATGGATGAGCAAGGTGAAGTGACGAAACGTGTTTCGGGGACTTTGTCGGAAGAAGGCTGTTTTGATTCTCTCGAATTACTGGATCTGGAAAATAATACCTTGGTTGCCCTGGTACTGGACGCCAATTATTACCGTGATGCTGAGACGCTGGAGAAAAGAGTTCGTTTGCAGGGAAAATGCCAGCTAGCAGAATTACCTTCTGCCGGGGTGAGTTGGGAAACCGATGATAATGGTTTCGTGATTAAAGCCAGCAGCAAACAGATGCAGATGGAATATCGCTATGATGATCAGGGGTATCCGCTGGGTAAAACCACGAAAAGTAACGATAAAACATTATCTGTCAGCGCCACGCCATCAACGGACCCGATCAAAAAATTAGATTACACAGCGGTTACTTTACTGAATAATCAACGGGTTGGAAATGTAAAACAGAGCTGTGAATATGACAATCACGCCAATCCGGTGGACTGTCAGCTAATCATTGTTGATGAAGGAGTAAAACCCGCCGTCGAACGGGTTTACACCATCAAAAATACGATCGATTATTATTAATACTATTGTGCGGTCGGCTTCAGGAGAGTCTGACCCGGTGTTTTGTGCTCAGCCAGATACTGATGCTGGAATATACACATGCGAATGGCATTACGATATTGACCATTAATAAAGAACTCATGCATCAATTCACCTTCAACCGTAAAGCCAAGCTTGCGGTAAATGTGAATCGCTTTTTCATTCTCTTTATCAACGATCAGATACAGCTTATAGAGATTGAGAACGGTGAAGCCATAGTCCATTGCTAATTTGGCGGCACGGGTTGCCAGACCTTTCCCCTGATACTCCGGGGAGATAATTATCTGAAATTCTGCGCGGCGATGAACATGGTTAATTTCCACCAGCTCCACCAGACCGGCTTTTTCGCCGTCACATTCCACCACAAAGCGCCGTTCGCTCTGATCGTGAATATGCTTATCATACAGATCAGAGAGTTCAACAAAGGCTTCGTAGGGTTCCTCAAACCAGTAACGCATCACACTGGCGTTATTGTCGAGTTGATGTACATAGCGTAAATCTTCACGCTCCAGCGGGCGTAGCTTAACACTGTGGGCGCTTGGCATAACGTGTCCTTACATTCCTTAAATCAATAACAGGTTAGGGGATAATAACGCGGCCAGTTCGACGGTCCAGGCAGCGCAAAGTATTTGGCTCCCAGTAGGCATTGATGTTGGCGCTTTGCTCACATTTATCGCGGTTATCAAAAGCAGCGTCGGCTTTATCCCACTCTTTTTCAGTGCGTTTATTCACTTTCTGGCGCAGATTACGCGTGTCATTCCATTGCTCTTTTTCCATAGCGGCGCGCTGGCGGCTTTGTGCACTGTCGCCAGACTCAATCACCAGTTTGTTAGTTTCGGCATGAACAGTTGTGCTCAATGCCAGTGCGCAAGGCAGCAGAAAAGCGAGCAGGCCGATTCGTTTGCTGAGAGTGATTTTCATAATTCATTCCCTGTATGAATGATTAAAGCTGATTCTACACCATCCACTGCGAACGCAAAACGTTCAAGGAGGGTGTTTATATTGATGATATTATGTCGCCCTATAACTATACGTGATGTCAATAAGTGACAAAGATGATTAAAACAACGTTACTATTTTTTGCTACTGCGCTGTGTGAAATTATTGGATGCTTTTTGCCCTGGCTGTGGTTGAAGCGAAACGCCAGTATCTGGCTGTTGCTTCCGGCGGGGATTTCACTGGCGCTGTTTGTCTGGTTGTTAACGTTGCATCCTGCGGCGAGTGGGCGTGTTTACGCGGCTTATGGTGGCGTTTATGTCTGCACGGCGTTGATTTGGCTGCGCGTTGTGGATGGCGTGAAACTGACTCTTTATGACTGGACGGGGGCGTTAATTGCGCTTTGCGGCATGTTGATCATTGTTGCGGGCTGGGGGCGCACGTAGGAACATAAATCCATTTTATCAATAAGATACGAGGAAGTGTCAGCTGACAAAAGGTATTCTGTTTCATCTTTTGTCAACCATTCACGGCGCAAATATACGCCTTTTTTTGTGATCACTCCGGCTTTTTTTGATCTTCATACTTGTATGGTAGTAGCTCAGTTGCGTAGATTTCATGCATCACGACAAGCGATGCAAGGAATCGAACATGAAGATCGTAAAGGCTGAAGTTTTTGTTACCTGTCCGGGGCGTAATTTCGTCACATTAAAAATCACCACTGAGGACGGTATTACGGGCCTTGGGGATGCCACCCTAAATGGACGTGAGCTTTCCGTGGCCTCTTATTTGCAGGATCACCTTTGTCCGCAGCTTATTGGTCGCGATGCACACCGTATCGAAGATATCTGGCAGTTTTTCTATAAAGGTGCTTACTGGCGTCGCGGTCCGGTTACGATGTCGGCCATTTCAGCGGTTGATATGGCGCTGTGGGATATTAAAGCCAAAGCTGCCAACATGCCGCTTTACCAGTTACTCGGCGGCGCGTCTCGTGAAGGGGTGATGGTTTATTGCCATACCACCGGTCACAGTATTGATGAAGCTCTGGATGATTATGCCCGTCATCAGGAGCTGGGATTCAAAGCCATCCGCGTGCAGTGCGGAATCCCTGGTATGAAAACCACCTACGGCATGTCGAAAGGTAAAGGTCTGGCTTATGAACCCGCAACCAAAGGACAGTGGCCGGAAGAGCAGCTGTGGTCGACGGAGAAATACCTCGATTTCATGCCGAAATTGTTTGACGCGGTACGTAACAAGTTTGGTTTTGATGAACATCTGCTGCATGACATGCACCATCGCTTAACGCCTATTGAAGCGGCGCGCTTTGGTAAGAGCATTGAAGATTATCGCATGTTCTGGATGGAAGACCCGACGCCTGCGGAAAACCAGGAATGCTTCCGTCTCATTCGCCAACATACCGTCACACCCATCGCGGTGGGTGAAGTCTTCAACAGCATCTGGGACTGCAAACAACTGATTGAAGAGCAACTCATCGATTATATCCGCACCACGCTGACCCATGCAGGCGGAATTACCGGTATGCGTCGGATTGCCGATTTTGCTTCGCTGTATCAGGTACGTACTGGCTCACACGGTCCTTCCGATTTGTCACCAGTCTGCATGGCTGCGGCGCTGCACTTTGATCTGTGGGTCCCCAATTTCGGTGTCCAGGAATACATGGGTTATTCCGAACAAATGCTCGAAGTCTTCCCGCACAACTGGACTTTCGATAACGGCTATATGCATCCGGGAGAAAAACCGGGCCTTGGCATCGAATTCGATGAAAAGCTGGCGGCGAAATATCCCTATGAACCTGCTTATCTGCCAGTCGCACGTCTGGAAGATGGCACGCTGTGGAACTGGTAAGGAGTAAGGTAATGAAAAGCATTTTAATTGAAAAACCGAATCAACTGTCGATTATCGAACGTGAAATACCCACCCCGTCAGCGGGTGAAGTACGAGTAAAAGTGAAACTTGCCGGAATTTGTGGTTCAGATAGCCATATTTACCGTGGGCATAATCCTTTTGCGAAATATCCGCGCGTCATTGGTCATGAATTCTTTGGCGTCATTGATGCAGTGGGTGACGGCGTGGAAAGCGCCAGAGTCGGTGAACGCGTTGCTGTCGATCCGGTGGTCAGCTGTGGGCATTGCTATCCGTGCTCTATAGGTAAGCCGAACGTTTGTACGACACTTGCTGTATTAGGTGTGCACGCTGACGGTGGTTTCAGTGAATATGCCGTGGTTCCGGCAAAAAATGCGTGGAAAATTCCTGAAGCTGTGGCCGATCAATATGCGGTGATGATCGAACCTTTTACCATTGCGGCTAACGTTACCGGTCATGGTCAACCGACTGAAAATGATACCGTTCTGGTTTACGGTGCCGGCCCAATCGGCCTGACGATCGTTCAGGTATTAAAAGGCGTCTATAACGTTAAAAATGTGATTGTTGCCGATCGCATTGATGAACGACTGGAAAAAGCGAAAGAGAGCGGGGCAGACTGGGCGATTAATAACAGCCAGACACCGCTTGGCGAGAGTTTCGCTGAAAAAGGCATCAAGCCGACTTTAATTATCGATGCCGCTTGTCATCCTTCAATCTTGAAAGAGGCCGTAACGCTGGCTTCTCCAGCGGCACGTATTGTATTGATGGGCTTCTCCAGTGAACCGTCTGAAGTGATTCAGCAAGGAATTACCGGAAAAGAACTCTCTATTTTCTCTTCACGCTTAAATGCAAATAAATTCCCGGTCGTTATCGACTGGTTAAGTAAAGGGTTAATTAAACCAGAAAAACTAATTACCCATACATTTGATTTCCAGCATGTTGCGGATGCCATTAGTTTATTTGAACAGGATCAAAAACATTGCTGCAAAGTCTTACTCACTTTTTCTGAATAATACCAATAACGGCGAGTAAGTAGTACGCATCTTACCTCTTTTTTAGAGATAACCATTATGACAATAGAAAAACACGAAAGAAGTACTAAGGATTTGGTGAAAGCAGCAGTATCGGGATGGTTGGGCACTGCGCTTGAATTTATGGATTTCAAGAGTCATACGTGTCAACTATTTGATAAATATTAAATTAATTTTTCATTGCTTCGTTATGGGGCATGGTTGGGGCAAACTCGCTTAACTGTGTATTTAACAAAGCTACCTGTGCATTATTGTTTTCAGACATCCATTTTCCGTATACCTGAAATACCATTTGCGCATCTGCATGGCCCATCTGGTTTGCTATAAATGCCGGGTTAGCACCAGCTGTCAGCGACCAGCAGGCATAAGTATGTCTCGACTGATATGATTTTCGATGGCGGAGTCCGGCACGTTTTATCGCTGCGTCCCACATCTGCCTTATTGAGTCAACGGTAAAATGGTCACCATAATTTTTTACTCTCGCTGACACTTCAGGTTGAAAAACAAAGGTGCATTTTTGTTTTTCTGTTCTGCCATACTCTCTGAGGTGAACATCAATGATATGCTCTTTGCTCAGTCTCGTTAATGTCATCTGACTCCGGAGAGCGTCGATTGCTGGCTTAATAAGATGAATGACCCGATTGGTTCCCGCCTGTGTTTTTGGTACCGTGAAACGGTCTTTTGCTAAATTTCTCCTGATCATCATTGTTCCATTTTTCAGATCTATGTCCTCCCATCCAAGTGCACACAGCTCACCAGGGCGAACGCCAGTATAAACAGAAACACACCATAAATTTTTTGCTTGCTGATTTCTGCACGCATCGATAAGACGGATAAATTCCTCCCGCGAAAGAGGATCCGGAATGGTTCTTGATTCCTTTAATGGCGAGATCCCCTTAAACGGATTATCTGGCAGGTAACCGTTATCAACACCAAACTGGAACACGGCGTTAAGATTTGTCATGTAATTATTTACAGTTACAGCCGATCTCCCTGGTTGTGTAACAATATAGTTACTTTTGGGGATCTGGTATCCAGTCAGTAGCTCTTTACGAACCTCCAGTAATTTTTCTTTATTAATCGATGAGGCAAGATTTTTTTCACCGATTATGCTCAGGATATTTTTGATGACGGCACGGTATGTGTTGAGTGATGTTTTGGCGACTTCAGTTTCTTTCAGTGCCAGAAATTTTTCAGCCAGTTCTTTTATGGTTAAATCTTGTCGGGCCTCACCAAATTTTTCCAGATTGCGTGAGGAGGGAAACTGTTTTGCATAGTCGAAAACACCAGTTTTTATTGCGTAACAAACAGAGGCGCGTAGTTCACCTGCAACGCGCCTGTTTTTTGCTGTGTCAGGAACCCCCAGATTTTCCCTGACTCTTACGCCTTTATAAACAAACCAGATACGTAATTTCCCTCCATGGTTTTCCACGCCTGTCGGATATTTCATTTCAACCTCTCTCATTAGTTAGTGTGGCTTTTAGTCAAGTAAGATGACGTCTTGGTCTCGCTGATGCCTGGCGCTCAATCCAGCGATCAATTTCTTCCAGGTTGTAAAAGCATGGACTGTTATCCCATGGCATACCGTCATGAGCGACATGCTTATATTCCCTTCCTTCCATAAACGATTTTTCCCGGGCCTTTTTTAACGTACCTTTTTTTATTCCTTTCAGCGCAATTAACTGCTCTTCGGATACCCATTTGCCGGGAGAGACAATCATGATTACTTCGCTCATCGATTTCTTTATCTCTTACATCAGACGAGCGCCGGTTGCAGAATACCAGTCACAACCGGCGACAGTTGAACATTAAGAATCAGCCTGACTCGGGATCAGTTTTTGCCAGATAACTGAAACGTATTTTGCCTGGTAACGGGCGTCATCAAGTGCATTATGCCGCTCACCTTCGAATGGAATAGCCGTTCTGGCATCGAAGTCTATGGCTTTCCCCAGCTCAACGATTGTGCGTACATCGCGATCGTTGTAGTAACGCCACGGGCAGGGGATCCCCTGCCGTTCGTATGAACGGCGCAAAATCGTGTTGTCGAAGTTGGCTCCATTTCCCCAGACCTGAACAAAAAATTCACCGGAGTTTTCGTCGATAAATTCCCGCAATTGTAACAGTGCATCATCTAACGGGATTTCATCGGTCATAATGGCAGACTGCGCTTCACGTGATTGCTTCAGCCACCATTTAATGACGTCACGATCAATGACTCCGCCAGCAGTATTCAGATCTATGGTCTTGCTAAATTCCGGTCCCATATCTCCGGTTTGTGGATCGAAAAATATTGCGCCTATTGAGATAATCGGGGCATCAGGATTTTTTCCCATGGTTTCAAGGTCGATCATTAGATGGTCACACGTCCTGCTGGTGGATGTGATAACGTGATGACCGTTCACCGTAATTAAGGGATCTGCCGTCTCGCCAGTTTCACTATCGCTGGCGTGGTCCTGAGCGCTGCCAGCATTCTCCTTGTGTGGATGTTCAGCGCCTTCCATTTTCTCCGAATCGTCTTCCTGAACTTCAACCTGGTTCTTGTCATCGAATGTTTCCTGGTATGTTGCGTCGCCCATCACCGCACCACATTCAGGGCAGTTGCCGCCGCCGGTCTGACCGTAGGCGGTGCAGATTTTTTCCGCTTCCTGTTGCGCTACTGGCTCAGGTTGTTTCGTTTCTGGCTCGTTTTGTAACGCATTTGGGCTGTTTTGTTCCGCTTTCTGGTCGTTCTGTTCCGTTTCTTGCTGGTTCTGGTTCACTGAATCGCGGGTTTCAATCCCCTTCACCCATTTCGGATCATTCGGATCGCTAATCCCTGCAACAAATTCACCACGTGATACAGCAAGCAACTGATTGGCGTCAGGCTGGCTGATATTGGCTGCCTGCATAATTTTGTTTACTTCGTCAGCGGTAATTTTTACCGGCTCTGGTTGTGCGGTCGTGTCAGATGCACCAGTATTTTGTTGTGAACCTGAGTATGTACCGTTTTTGCGGGCGAAATATTCTTCTTTCGTGATTTCAGTAGCCCCGGCAGCCAGCGCCTTATCCAGACCAGAAAGTTTGTTTGCGCGACCGTATTTTTCGCCATCCTTGTCGGTAAAGAGGAAGTAGAACGGCCCCTCACGCTCTACAGATGGTTCGACTTCCACTTTGCATTCAGTTTTTTCGTTGCCCGGAATTGCCGTTTCCACTGCATCAGTTTCTGGTACTGGCGACGAGAGAGTATCAGTTGCGCTCTGATTTGTTCCTTCATCTTCAAACACGCCCTTTGTAGTCAGGTATTTAGTAATGTATTTGTTCAGTGCCACAGGGTCTTTGTGAATGTCGATCGGACGTTCACGGACAAGGCCAAAAATAGTCTGGCGGTCGTAGCGAAGGGCATCAGGCTGTTTGCGCATTGATGCCGAGATACGCTTCCAGTCTTCGCGGTCGTTGTCGATAACTTCATTTTTTGCCCAGCGATGGATGCTGCCGTCAATGTTTCCGGCATCCACATCACCAGGCCAGAGAGCGTAGGCCAGTTCGTCATCCAGTGTTTTCCATGTCTGCTTGTATTCGCGATGAGTGGCAGCAATGACCGGGTTGATTTTTCCTGTTGAATTTTCAGTGTGCTGTTGATTGGCTCTGGCGCGGGCGAGATCAACAACAGACGTGTATTTTCCGGTTTCCTTGCGTTCATTTTCGCGACGTTTTTTCCAGATGCGCATCTCTGCCTGAATTTCGGGCCATTTAGCTCCAGGATTACATTTATGTTTAACCCACCCGATGGCATGCAGCTTAAGCTCCGGATACATGGCGTTAACTTCTGGCATTTTCATCAACGCTTCAACGATATGTCCGTCGAATGTTGCCATGTCTTCCTGCAACAATTCCTGCGCGCTAATCACCATATCAACGGTGATGTTTTCACATGTGTCGAACTTAACCATGACAGCGTTCTGTACTTCAGGGGCCAGCTTGTCAAAAGTGACGTTCATCGGATCTGATTCAGTCTCAACCGGGACAAAGGAAGCAGACTCCTCATCCCAGCGGTTTTCCTGCATATATTCAGCATCCCAGGAATCGAGGGCAGGGCGGGGTATACCGGGTTTATCCTCGCAAACAAGAAATTTATAAGCGCAGTCCTGAGCAACCGGATAATGTTCCAGGAATTGCCAGTGAAATTTTGCGCGGGCGCGACGTTCATCACCGGCTTCAATGGCAGTGGCTACAGCGATTGCACCTTCTTCCTTTATTGCCTGTTCGTCCGGAATGGCGGCGCAAATAAAGACTTTACTCATTTTGTTTTAACCTCATGACAGATTTAAGGGTGAACAAATCCCTGCCATTGCTGGCATATAAGAATGAAATCGGATGTTTATTACGGAACTGTTTTAAAGACCTGCCGGGATTTCGTTATTATCCTGGTGAATAACTTTATCGACAGGGTAACAGTTACCGGGAATTTTCTGTTCGGTTGCTGCAGTCACACACTCCTGCATTGTCCTGTGAACACTGACTGCAATATCAACTGGTTCTCCGGAAACAAGAAAAACTGTCAGAACAAGTGCAAATGCTGTATTCATTGCCAGCATCCTTTTTGTATCGGACGTAAACGGGCCAGCATTGAAAGAATGCATACTTTATTTAATAGCTCCCGTTCTTGTTTTCTCTTGTTAATGGCATCTTCAGTAAATACTGGGTTACTGATAGTGACACCAATTTCAAAACAACCTTCAGACGTATTAACGTTTGGTAATAACGTTTTCATTATCGCGTCCTCAACAATGAATTTTGTGATGCAGTGCCTGGTGCCTCCAGGTGACGTTAACCAGTTAACAATTAACGTCGGATACAGAGAATCCACCCATAACACTGTTTTTGGTTTTAACTGTTCCGCGTGCGCTCAGCCGCATTCACCGCATCACAAAATTCACTTTAAAAACGGCGGCAGAGCAGTCACGGAGTAAAACTGATACCGCTAAACGTCACCAGAAAATTGATAACAGAGGGCGTTGCAGCGGGGTTGTCACTTAAGCGTATGGTCAACCTGACAACCCGGTGTCCTCAACGGGGAAGGAATAACCCCGCCATACTTACCGCCGCGCCATTTCGCGGGTTGCCACAACCGGAAGCGCACGGTCGAATTAAATTTAACGACACCGTACAGTGAGACGAACTTCGCCGTGCGCTTTCGTGTTGTGTGCCTGCTTTTAACCACGTCAGGCGAGGTGGTATCCTTAAAATCACCACAGTTTTAAGGATTCATTAAGCAATGTCGCAACCACCAATAAATCCGCTTAAGAACATGAAAATTGATTACTGGTATAAAGCGCTTACAGTTGTTGGCGCTGCGTTGTTTGTCTTTAATGGAACGTCTTTTTTTGACAGATATCCCGTTGTTCCATTGGGTTTTTTGTCCTCCGGCATCTTTTTTATTGGTTTGGGGGAGTGGATTAATCACCCTCTCAAAGTGAGATTTATTGGTCCTGGAGTTTGGACTCGTGGATATAATCGTTCTTCGTGCGCACTCGGTATCATCTTCGACATACTTGGTTGTTTCCTGATTGTTACAGGAGTCGTCAAGTTCTTCTGATGTAAAACCGCAAATGGGGCACGTAACGGGAATTTTGAAAAGCGTTTCTCCGGGTTCCAGAACAAAATTTTCTGCGGTCTGATTTTGCTTCTCATATTTGTGCTCCGCGTCATTGTGAGAGCACATTCTTATTCTGAGGGCCTGTTTAAACTCACTGAAGCTGAGAGCTTCTTCGCCTTCGGCAAGGCCTTCGAAGTATTCTTCGTAAGCCTTTTCCATGATTGTGTCGAAATCCATATCACTCACCTGAGTTTCTTTCCAGCCAGCGACGGGCACCATTTTCGGTTTTAAACGTTTTGCTTTTGGTATACGTCATCGCGGTGAACGTGCCGTCCTGGTTGGGAAACACGCCGTACACCAGAGATTCGCTGTTGCCAAGATCGATAGTATCCATGCTGACCTCATTTCCCCTTAACGCCGGGGTAGCGGAACAAAAACCTGCTGCATAGTTATTAAAGTTGAACCCTGCCGTCATGTTCTTACGCCTCGGGCTGGCTACTTAACCCCTGACCACTGCCTGGTAACTCGAAGTATTGCCCTGCATTCTGTGGGGCGGGGTGAGGGAATGAATGAAGTTTAGAAAAATGAACATTTAAGGTCAATGTTTTTTTATCAAAACATTTTAAGCAGGCAGCTGTTACGCCATCACTACGATGGCATACAGTTAATCAAATAGATGAGGTTGGTTAAATATCTTGTTGAATTTTAAAGCATACTCCCAATATGCAAGATAGATCATCCAGCATAATTGAAGGGTAGCGAGGATTCGTGGGGACTAAAAGAATATCCGGCCCTTCTATCTCCAGTTTGCGAATGACAGGCGTTGTGGTCCCTTTGGGTAAGGCAAGGACAATATTTCCTGGTTGTACGATTCGATCGGGATCAACAAAAACTGTTGAACCATTTGGGATGGAAACTCCACCACCAGATGTCGACATACTGTCACTCTCTAGAACAACAGCAAAGGTATTGGCCGGGATTTCTCCGACAAGCTGCACACAAGAGGTTATTGAGGAATTTTTCATATAATCACTCCAGCTTGCTGCCTGCTGAAGTGATAGTAGCGGAACCGTTTTTATCGGCGGTAAAGATAGATCAAGCGAATCACCTGTATTTAACTCTCCTCCATTAAGAAGCCAATTTTCGTTTACTTTCAATATCTTTGCCAGTGAGCTTATGTAACGCGAGGACGGCGCTCCTCCACCGTTCATCCATTGACTTACGGAGCCTTTTGATGCGCCAGTGGCATTGACAAGGTCTTTGCCTTTCAAGTTTAGCGCATGCATACGTTGGGTTATGCGTTCAGATATTGTTTGCTTGTTCATGTTTTGATTTTAAAACACAGATGGTTTTGTTTCTTGACTTTCTTTGGTTTTGATTATTAAACTTTTGGCGTTCAGTTTTATGGAGCGAATCATGAAAAAATCAGAAGTATTAGGCTATTTTGGCGGAGTTGTTAAAACAGCCGCCGCTCTAGGAACGTCAAAAACCACAGTCAGCATGTGGGGGGAAGACGTTCCGTGGAAATGGGCGTTGCTAATTCAGGCAGTCACTGCCGGGGCGCTCAAATATGAGTTACACATACCGACGGTTGTCATTCCCGGTTCTGATCATAATCCGCCTTCTAACCAAGGGGGGATTCATGAAAATCAAGCATGAACACATCCGCATGGCGATGAATGCCTGGGCACGTCCTGATGGCGAAAAAGTTCCGGCAGCTGGAATAACCCAGGCTTATTTTGAGTTGGGTATGACGTTTCCTAAACTGTACGACGACAGCCATCCGGAAGCCCTGGCTCGCAATACCCAGAAAATTTTCCGCTGGATAGAGAAAGACACCCCTGATGCAGTTGAAAAAATTCAGGCGTTGTTACCAGCGATCGAAAAGGCAATGCCACCTTTGCTGGTGGCCAGAATGCGCAGCCACAGTTCAGCTTATTTTCGGGAGCTGGTGGAGACGCGGGAGCGACTGGTGAGAGACGCTGATGATTTTGTCGCAGTGGCAATCGCCGGTTTCAATCAGATGAACCGTGGTGGCCCGGCTGGAAATGCTGTGGCAGTACATTGACTGACAATAGCCATATCGAATCGCTTCCGGCAACTCGTGAGTAAAAAGATTCGGTATCAGAAGAGGTGAGTATGGCTAACGCCTGGCTCAGATTATGGCATGACATGCCAAATGACCCTAAGTGGCGAACAATTGCCAGGGTGTCAGGGCAGCCAATTGCAACAGTGATGGCAGTGTATATCCACCTCCTGGTGAGCGCGTCACGAAATGTCACGCGAGGTCACATTGATGTCACGACAGAAGATTTGGCAAGTGCGCTCGACGTGACAGAAGAGGTAATTGATTCAATTTTGCAGACGATGCAGGGGCGGGTACTTGATGGTGATTTAATCACTGGATGGGAAAAACGCCAGGTGCTGAAAGAGGACAACGGTAATATTTCGCAAACCGCAAAATCTCCGGCAGAGCGCAAGAGGGCGCAGCGAGAGAGGGAAAGAAAGCGGGAACAAAATGGCGATTGTCACGGCGAGTCACGAAATGTCACGCACATGTCACGACGAGTCACGACAGATAAAGATACAGATAAAGATACAGATCAAGAAGATCAAAACACTATGGTCCATGGCGTAAAAAACGCCGCGAACCAGGCAGGGGATGTTCAGACCGTCAATCTTGGTCAGCCAGCAGGCACGACACCGGAAGCCGATTCAGCGTATGCGCTGAAAGCCGATTCGGGCGCTGTGCAGCAGGTGATGACCGCAAGGCAGGAGCAATCACACCAACTTCAGCAGCCTGAAGCCGATTCCGCCATTCAGCGGGAAGCCGATCGGGTAGTCCCGGAAAACACCGGGCAGCCTGTGGGACGAGTGGATTATCCTGATGTGTTCGAACAGGTCTGGCGGGAATACCCGTTGCGTGCCGGGGCAAACCCGAAGAAATCCGCTTTCAGTGCCTGGAAGGCCAGATTACGCGAGGGGGTGCCACCAGAGGCCATGCTGGATGGCGTGAGGCGTTACGCAAGATACCTGGCGGCTACCGGGAAAACGGGAACGGAATTTGTTCAGCGAGCGACGACGTTTTTTGGACCGGACCGGAATTTTGAAAACCCCTGGTTGCTCCCGGTAAGCGGTACGAACAACCAGCGTTGTGTGAATCATATTTCTGAACCGGATACCGAAATTCCACCGGGCTTCAGGGGGTAAGTGTGTATTTCAGGTCATGAGGTAATTTTCAGGAGGACTTGTGGCAAAAGTTTTTACACAAGAAGAGCGAGAAAAAATTAAGGGGCAGGTTGTTGAACTTGTACGTCTGAGTGGTCGCGAGACGTTACGGGCTCTGGAGGCTAAAACCGGTGCATCAAGGTATTACATAAGCACTCTCGCCAGAGAGCTGGTTGCCAGCGGCGATGTATACAACTCTGGTTACGGATTATTCCCGTCTGAACAGGCTCGTAAGGACTGGCAAAATGCCCGCAAAAAACTCTCAAGGGCAAAGCTGAAGAAAAAAACATCTGTGGTTGATCCGGACCTTATCTGGTCATTACCTGACGGAGAAATACGTCGCTACGACAGTCGTCTAAACATAATCTGTCGCGAGTGCCGGAAGAGCGAAGTTATGCAGCGCATACTGGCATTTTATCAGGGAAATGTTTGGTATTTATTGAAATGACGAGATTAAAGAGCATTAGTTCAGATATTAATTGACACTTCGGTTGCATAAGACTAGAACTAGTGTGATTGGCATCTTTGTACCAAAAACGGACATTACAGTGTATGGTTAATTCTGCCTGTCAAATAACTTACATTCATCAAATGATCGAAATTATGACTTAGCTCAACAATTAGGTTTAGCATGGGTCATATGACTAGAGTGTAGCAACTTTCTGCTATAATTTAATAAGGATAAAAAATGCCAGCTTATGCTAATAAAGGCGGTAATTCGGGTATAGTGTTTTATGAGATTACTCCAGATGCTATCACAGTACAGTTTAAAGATGGATGGAAATACGTTTACGATTCTACAAAACCAGGGGCTTCAACGGTCTCTAGGATGAAAGAGTTAGCCCAGGCTGGGCATGGGCTAAATAGTTTTATTAGTAGTGTGGTTAAGAAAAATTTCTCACGTAAATACCTTTAATTTTAATTGAGGGTGGGAAGGACTATCACCCTCATAATTCTTCACCATTCAATCAAGAGCAATTCAAGGTGATTTGCTCTGTACATAGTCGGTTAGTTAGCACTTCGTAATTTATTGAATAGAAGGCTTTTGGAACAGTATCTTCACTCGTGCTTATCGCCCAGCAGATTTAGCAAGAATAGTCTCGAGCATTTCTGGTACGTTGCCTTTAGCATTGATAGTTGCTGTTCGGTAAGCTAGTTGATTTTTTGAGAGATTGATTCCTGTAAGTGCTTCAATTTCGTTGCAGGCCTTACCCCATTCTACCCAGTTTTCAGACAAAAAAGATTCAAGATGATCCGCAAATATAGCAATATCATTAGTAACTGTTGCAGCTGGAATATAGACTATGCGAAAAGCCATTGGTTGACTACTTCAATGTATCCTGTATCAACAATGAAAATGTCCGTTCTTCGCTCACAGAATTAGTGCGACAGCTTCGCACCAAGAGCTGACATTGTAATATCCGACAGGCTATTGCCTGTCAGTTAACAGTTACGTGTTATAAAAGGTCAGGCGGGATCCTGACTAGGTGTGTTTAAAGAAGTGCTGGTGGTGAGCGGGTGTTGTGTCCAATTTCCACAGAAAAAAATCTGAGAAACTATACCCAATAGTTGTATTGAATCACTGACGAGACAGCCTCATATTTATCAGGACTGGTGTACTTCCAATTCAGGAGGTTGTCGTGCTGGTTCTCAAATGTGCGCTAGCTATTGCGGCTGTAATGGCAATTTATTGTCTTGCTGTTGTTCTTACGGATCGCCTTTCTGATTGATTTTATATTGGCGAGGTGACGTGAGTTAAGTAGAATTGCTGCGGGTGCTTGAGGCTATCTGCCTCAGGCATGAACACCAACGGCAGATAGAGAAAAGCCCCAGTTAACATTACGCGTCCTGCAAGACGCTTAACATTAATCTGAGGCCAATTTCATGCTAGACACATGTAGGTTAGCCTCTTACGTGCCGGAAGGCAAGGAGAAGCAGGCTATGAAGCAGCAAAAGGCGATGTTAATCGCCCTGATCGTCATCTGTTTAACCGTCATAGTGACGGCACTGGTAACGAGGAAAGACCTCTGCGAGGTACGAATCCGAACCGGCCAGACGGAGGTCGCTGTCTTCACAGCTTACGAACCTGAGGAGTAAGAGACTAGGCGGGGGAGAAATCCCTCGCCACCTCTGATGAGTCAGGCATCCTCAATGCACCCGCGCTTAACCCGCTTCGGCGGGTTTTTCTAGCATCTACCTGGTTGACAAAGTCGATGTTAAATGGAAATATGGTTGACACCAAAACAACAAGGATATTACGGTCATGCAGAATTTATCTCAACAGTTGTTAGAAGCATATGACAAGGAGTGCCGCAAAGAGCTTTCGATCGCGTTAGCACAGGCTTATCTTCATTCGCATATGAAGGCAAAAGAGTTTGGTTCTTTTTGGGCTCAAGCACAGTCATATTTGCGCTGGTTTTATGCCGATGCATTGCTTGAGAATGCGGCTAAGCGTGTGGGGCTGGATTTTGAAGTCGGTAGCAATGCTGCTAAAAATTGTAAACACATTGCGATTCACTCGAACAACTGGAAAATGACGGCACATCATTTATCGGGTAATGCGCCACTTCCTAAGCAGGCATTGTATAGAGCTGTTTACGCTAATCAAAATTATGAATTGAATTTTGGGGATGAAAATGCCGACTCCCTGGATGGGAGAGCGTCTGGTGGACATGTTTATATGTTACATGATGGCAGTAATCAGCACTTGTCCAAACTGAATTTAACTGTTCCTTCTTCGGATAATTACGGGATTCTTTATACTGAGTCTTTACCAATTATGACGATGGTAGAAGTTGAAGCAGAAAATGTGGATTCTGAGATTGAAGATAAAATCAAGATTCTTACCGAACAAATAATTAAATCACAGCAATCATGAGCATGAATATCGCACAAACACCATTTACTGATAAATCGTTTAATCCTCGTCGCCTTGAGGAGGCAAGAGAGGCAAAAGGGTTGACGATGGCTGAACTTGCCAGAGTGCTCAATATTTCAAGACAAGCTATTTCGTCATTTGAGAAGGGGTTGAAGTCTCCCTCTGCTGATACACTTTCTGCAATAGCCAAGGTGTTAGGATTTCCAGAACGATTTTTCTTAGCCTCCAGTGCTTCTCCATCTCTGGAGGGGGCGATTCATTTTAGAAGTCGTTCAACTGCGACCAAAAAGGCTCGAGTTACAGGGAAAACACGTGGGCGTTGGGCGGCATTAATATTGGATGAATGTCTAAAATATGCTCAATTACCAGATGTGGTTCTGCCTGAATTCGATATTATTGATTTTGAGGTTCTGTCTCTATCTGATATTGAGGATATGTCCACCCAATTAAGGCGTTTTTGGGGGTTAGGTGATGGTCCAATACTCAATTTAACTAGACTTGTTGAAAATAAAGGAATCGTGGTTTCTCATTTACCTTCTGGTGAGAAAGTTGATGCCTTTTCGTTCTGGCATAATGGGCGGCCTTTAATTATGTTAGATAGCTCGAAGACGGCTGTTCGCATGCGATTTAGTCTTGCTCATGAACTTGGCCATTTAATTATGCATAGGGCAGTGGAGGATGACTACCTGAATGATAAAGAATTATTCGACCTGGTGGAGTTGCAGGCCGATTATTTTGCCTCCAGCTTTTTAATGCCAGCCACCACTTTCGGGCGTGAATTTTATAGTCCAAATTTATCAGCGTTAGAACGATTAAAACTACGTTGGATTACATCTATCGGTAGTATTGCCATGAGGAGTCATAGCCTTAAGTTAATCAGCGATAATCAGAAAAGCTATATATTTAAGCAATTAGCGCCATTCCATCGTAGGGAGCCGTTAGATGATGCAATCCCAAAAGAAGAGCCTGAGTTACTTAATAAGTTACTTTTACTTCTTGATAAGCATTCAATCATAAAGGTAACTGAGTTAACTGATATCTTTGCTCTTCCCTTAAATGAGTTATCTGCAATTACACGATTTAAAGAATCAGATATGATTCATTCTGACAATGTTATTTCATTTACCATAAAACAAAAATAATTCTCATTCATACCCGCCTCGGCGGGTTTTTGTTTTACGTATTCTGGTTTACAATCCACAGGCCAGCCTGAACAACTGGCACCTGCTGCGCCAGCAGAGACAACCGATGGCGCACGATACCAAATTACACAATTCTGATGATTCTGCCGTCTTTGCCAGCAGGCACGGGCGGCGCTCTCACGCATTTAAATCTGATTGGTACCAGCATCCCCCATGCACTGAAGAACAGGCCGAATGGCTGATTCATTCTTACCGCAGGCGCGGGTTCGAGGTTAAGAAAGCTCTCAGTCTCGACTATCGGCACTGGATAATCTCTGTCAGGCTGCCTTATTCCGAACGCCCACCACGTGCGTCCCGCACTTTCCAGCAACGGATCTGGAGGTAACGTGCGGGTATTACTTAGACCTGTTCTGGTGCCAGAGCTTGGGCTGGTGGTCCTTAAACTAGGCCGTGAATCCATGCCGGTATTCCACAATACCCGGGTACTGGTGGAGCCGGAACCGAAAAGCATGCGTAATCTGCCGTCCGGGGTCGTTCCTGCCGTTCGCCAGCCGCTGGTGGAAGACAAAACATTGCTGCCGTTTTTCAGTAACGCACGGGTGATTCGTGCTGCTGGTGGTGCTGGTGCATTGTCTGACTGGCTGTTGCGCCATATTAAATCCTGCCAGTGGCCGCACGGCGATTATCATCACAGCGAAACCGTCATTCACCGTTATGGTACCGGCGCAATGGTGTTGTGCTGGCACTGCGACAACCAACTGCGTGACCAGACATCCGAATCACTCGAGCAACTTGCTCATCAAAACCTGTCAGCATGGATGATTGACGTCATCGGTCACGCAATAAGCGGTACGCAGGAGCGTGAATTATCTCTGGCTGAATTATCCTGGTGGGCGCTCCGCAATCAGGTGGCGGACGCGCTACCGGAAGCGGTATTACGTCGTTCGCTGGGATTACCAGCGGAAAATTCATACTATATTAGGAATAGTCCATAACAGAAAAATTGTCAGTGATGACGTCAGAAAGGCAATTTATTCCGTGCACTACACAGTTTATGTGTTAATGAATTAGTCAAGGGGGAGGATATGATAAAAAAACCTGTGATTGGAATCAGCGGTTGTTTGGCCGGTTCTGCTGTTCGTTTTGATGGTGGTCACAAAAGAGCTGACTTTTTAATGGACAAATTAGTGGAATGGGTAACATTCAGACCAGTATGTCCGGAAATGGCTATAGGGCTGCCAGTTCCGCGTCCTGCTCTACGTCTTGTGCGCTCGAAGCAAGGAAATATACGGATGTGTTTCAGCCACGACCAGAATGAGGATGTGACAGAGAGAATGACAGAGTTTAGTCGTTCTTATATGCACAAATTAAAGGATGTATCGGGGTTTGTGGTTTGTGCTAAATCTCCCAGCTGTGGCATGGAGCGCGTGCGTGTCTATGATGAAAATGGTAATCGAGGTCGTAAAGATGGAGTGGGACTATTTACGAGCACTTTGATGGAAAAGTTTTCCTGGCTACCGGTTGAAGAGGATGGGCGATTACATGATCCAGTGCTTCGTGAGAATTTTGTTGAAAGAGTTTTTGCTTTGCATGAGCTCAATCACCTTTACAAGGAGAAATTATCAAGAAGAGAGTTATTAGCTTTTCATAGTCGTTATAAGCTTCAGTTGTTGGCGCATAGTCAGGCAGGCTATAAAGATATGGGACCATTTGTGGCTGCAATACACGAGTGGGCGGACCTTGAATCATACTTTGAGGTGTATCGTGATAAGCTGATGGCGATTCTCAGAAAACCTGCATCACGTAAAAATCACACGAATGTGCTGATGCATATACAGGGGTATTTTAGTAATTACTTAAGTACACGCCAGCGTAAAGAGTTGACCGAGGTTATACTTAACTATCGCTTTGGCACATTGCCTCTTCTTGCGCCGTTGACTCTGCTGAAGCATTATCTGGGTGAGTATCCTAATGATTACTTGCTTACACAGAATTACTTCGATCCCTATCCGGAAGAACTGGCTCTAAGACTGATGGTGAATTAACTGTATGCGATATCATCTGAAAGTGATGAGTTCCTGTATGCAGGATATTTACAATCGTAAAAACTACACTATGATACCCATAGTGTCAGTTTGTATAAAAATCCTGTTCACGCTGAAGAAAACATTGAGATGCAATTTAATGTTGGTAAACATACCAGCCCCAAAAGATTTTATTCAATCTGTTTTTATATGAAGATATTTCAAGTGAATATTAAGAGTATATAATATTATTATTGCACGCAGCTATTATAATATAACAGATTAGTTTAATGATTTGTTTTTTGTGAGTTAAACACATGGTTTTATAGTTGTGATGCAATGAGATTTTCCTTATTGTTGAACTGGCGAATATTGATTTTCCACCTATACTTACCTGGTGTAACCCCAGTGATATCAGGTGGATAATATGCCATACATATGTTCTGTCATTTTGGTGTTGAACTCGTTTGGTGTCCGAATTGGTAAAGAAGATATTTTGTTTAAAAAAGGAAGTGCTGTCCTCATCGAATACAATTTAAAAGATCTTTTTTCGTCAAATACAGATCATCTAATGATCGTAGATGTTGAGGAGAAAACAGTTAATGATTTCTTTAAAAACTACACACTCTCACCTTTTTCTGTAAGAAGGTTTTATCCGTCATACTTGATAGTAGAATGTGAAGATTTTTCATTGTTAAGGAACTTGGTTGCATGCTTGAATTGTGATAGCAAAACCGTGGATGTAGTTAGAAATCAAATATCACTTGCATGTCTTGCTGTCTTATCTTCAGAGAAAATAGTGCAAAGTTTTTTGTTCGGAAGTCTTAATAGCTTAGGTTGTAAAGTTAAGGCTATTATTCACTCGGATATCTCAGCGTCATGGAGACTTTGTGATATATCTTCAAGATTATATATGAGCGAGAGTTTGTTAAAAAGAAAATTAAAAGACGAAGGATTATCGTTTAGTAAATTAATTCTTGAAGAACGAATGATGATGGCGCAAAGATTATTGATCTACAGTAACCATACTGTCGGCAAGGTGGCGGGAATATGCGGGTATGACAATGCATCATATTTTGTAAGTGTTTTTAGAGGATATTTTGGTGTGCCTCCGCACCAATATTTATCAAGATTTTCTTAGAAGATATGATGTGATGGCATTTTATAAAGTTATTTTTTGAAGTGTAAGATTATACGATATTTTTAGCTACGCCAGAATAATTGCTGGCGTTTTTCTTTTTGAATAGATGTTCGGGCCTTACGCTAATGTAACTTCTTTCCTTCTTCGAACCAAACCGTGTACACCATCCGTTATCTGCGGAGGTGAGGCTATGAAATCCATGGATAAGTTAACAACGGGCATCGCCTACAGCACCTCTGCAGGCAGTGCTGGCTACTGGTTTTTACAGTTGCTCGATAAAGTCACGCCCTCACAGTGGGCGGCAATAGGTGTATTGGGTAGTCTGGTATTTGGCATGCTGACGTATCTGACAAACCTTTATTTCAAGATTAAAGAAGACAGGCGTAAGGTTGCGAGAAGAGAGTAATCCAATGACTCAAGACTATGAACTGGTTGTGAAAGGAGTTCGCAATTTTGAGAATAAAGTGGCGGTAACTGTAGCCTTACGGGACAAAAAACACTTTGACGGTGAAATTTTTGACCTGGACATCTCGCTGGACCGTGTTGAAGGTGCCGCGCTGGAGTTTTATGAGGCAGCAGCCAGAAGGAGCATCAGACAGGTCTTCCTGGATGTTGCTGCCGGGTTATGTGAAGGGGATGAGCAGTCGCCGGAAAAGCGCCCCATAATTTTAGAGGCGCAGAATGTGTGGATAACCTACAAAGGAAAGCTACCGGGAAGAATTACTGGTTCTCTGAAGACGCCACCGACGGCATTGCGGTCAGAAAAAGATGATATTGAATCGCCCATTGAAAAACTGGAGGGCAGCGTCGCTGATCTGAATAAAAAATTGTCGGTGCTGATTCCTTCTGAAGATGAAAAAAAACGCCGCGATGAGCAGTTTGCGGCGTTTTACGATTATTGCATTGAAGTTACTCGCAGGAATTTTGTGAAGATTTTTGAGGAGGGTAAATCTCTTCAGTAAGCTTATTGGCGGACGCTGCAATTAATTCAGGAAGGTCCGCAAGGTCATCTGTCAGTGGATATGATGAAAAATCGGCGGCAGTTCTGTTAAGAAGCGCTTTAACTAATTCCTTTTCCTTCTCCGGCAACAAGTTGATTAGAGCTACGACTGCTTGCCTGAGTGCGATTAAATCAGCAAAAGTTTGTTTAGGTAGATTTGTGTAATCCATAGTCGCCTCTGTGTTTATCAGATTGACATCCTCCTCCCGCCAGTGCCCATCACTGGTGAGGTAAGATTTAACATATCCGGGGATTTGAAGCCGATAAATCCTGATAAATATCCATGAACGTAAAAATCAGATACAGCCTGTCGGCCGCTGTTCTGGCACTGATTGCCGCCAGTGCTCCTGCCCCTGACATTCTCGATCAGTTTCTGGATGAAAAAGAGGGGAATCACACCACTGCATACCGCGATGGCTCCGGCATATGGACCATCTGTCGGGGAGCAACGATGGTGGACGGTAAACCTGTTATTCCGGGAATGAAACTGTCGAAGGAAAAATGCGCCCAGGTTAACGCCATTGAGCGGGATAAGGCGCTGGCATGGGTGGAGCGCAATATAAAAGTTCCACTGACCGAGCCACAGAAAGCCGGTATCGCGTCATTCTGTCCCTATAACATTGGCCCTGGTAAGTGTTTTCCGTCGACGTTTTATAAGCGGCTTAATGCCGGTGATCGTAAAGGCGCATGCGAGGCGATTCGCTGGTGGATAAAGGACGGTGGACGTGATTGCCGCATTCGTTCAAATAATTGTTACGGTCAGGTTATTCGGCGTGACCAGGAGAGTGCATTAACCTGCTGGGGGATAGAACAGTGAATCAGATATTCACGGTGATTTTGCTCGTGTTGGTAGGATTTGTCGTAGGTAATGTCTGGAGCGACAGAGGATGGCAAAAAAAATGGGCGGAGCGTGATGCTGCCGAATTATCTCAAGAGGTAAATGTCCAATTTGCTGCTCGAATAATTGAACAGGGGCGAACTATATCCCGTGATGAGGCTGTTAAAGATGCACAACAGAAAGCCGCTGAAATTTCTGCCAGGGCTGCTGATCTGTCTGATAGTGTTAACCAGCTGCGTGCCGAAGCAACAAAATATGCCATACGCCTTGACGCAGCGCAGCATACCGCAAATCTTGCCGCTGCCGTCAGAGGCAAAACAACCAAAGCCGCCGAAGGAATGCTCACCAACATGCTCGGAGATATTGCAGCAGAAGCTCAGCTTTATGCTGAAATTGCTGACAAACGCTACATCGCAGGAGTGACTTGTCAACGGATTTATGAATCTTTAAGAGATAAAAAATATCAGATGTAGATTAATATTAAATCGGATTATTTTTAGCGCTGAATGTGAAATTTAAATAAAAAGGACTCTTCCATGAGTCAAAATCCTTGAAATCTTAAGGGTAAGATAAAAGGTCATTAGACAGAATGACACGTTTTATTAATAAATAAAGCTATTGTTTCATTCGTGTGTTTTTCTTTACAAAAGTAATCCTTGCTATGGTTGGTTAATCATGCGTTAATGGTGTTCTGGTTTGTTACAAAATTATCTGAAGCAGTCATTGTTATAATTTTATTATTTGTACCTCTTGAGATTTCCTTGTTGGTTTTTCTCTCTGATATTTTTTTTCGGACCATTCTGCCCAAGGGCTAACTTCTTCAAAAGGTAATAATGATGTCTAACAAAATGACTGGTTTAGTGAAATGGTTTAACCCTGAAAAAGGTTTTGGTTTCATCACGCCGAAAGATGGTAGCAAAGATGTGTTTGTCCATTTCTCAGCTATTCAGAGCAACGATTTCAAAACGTTAACTGAGAATCAGGAAGTCGAATTTGGTATTGAGAACGGACCTAAAGGCCCCGCGGCTGTTCATGTTGTGGCACTTTGAGGTAGATAATATTACAAACCATATTCACTTTAGATGCCCGTGTTGCCATGGTTCTCAGTATAGAACATCATCTTTTGATGTTTCTGACAGGAATCCTTTCGGGGCAAAATGTATCTTTTGTAAATCAATGATGATTACATTTGATAATATTTCACAATACTTAAATGTTAGCCGTCTATCGTTAGATTTAAGAAAGTGAAAATGAAGGCTCCTTCGGGAGCTTTTTTTCTTAGTGTCTAGTCGATGGATACTCACATAATACGGTAACATTATGAAAAAAATAATAGTTTTTTTTAACTCTGAACCAGCAATGGTAGTGCCAGTGATGACCGGAGTTAACACCATCATGCGTGAATATCCAAATGGCGAAACAACACACCTCACTGTAATGGCTGCAGGGTTTCCATCTCTGACCGGAGATCATAAAGTCATTTATGTAGCAGCGGATCGACATGTAACTTCAGAAGAAATTCTGGAAGCAGCAATGAGACTCTTGAATTGATTTGATTCTAATGCATTGATAATAAATGATAATCATCTTTATCTGTTTGTGTGAAATTTAGACCGTCGTATGTTGATTATTGCGATGTTTCATCTTATCTTTTATACGTTTGCTCCATATAATTGACACTACTGTGTACCAGGAAAGTCATAACAGACTAAAAGAGGAAATGATGAACATTGAAGAGTTAAAAACAAAAACAGAAGCAGATATTTCTGAATATATAACAAAAAAAATCATTGAGCTTAAGAAAAAGACCGGGAAAGAAGTTACCAGTATCCAGTTTACTGCACGGGAAAAAATGACTGGTCTTGAAAGCTATGATATCAAGATTGATTTAATCTAGTCTGTTTAGTATTAGCATCAATTTCTCATCAGATGCTATTCAACAATACAAATTACCCATAAACCTCGTTTTTACGGGGTTTTGTTATATTTAAACATTACCGAATAGGTATAAATCTCGATTGTCGATGGTATTGGTTGTGTGACAATACCTAGTCTTTCCGGTATGCCTGATGAGAATACAAACGACAGATTATGTAAGGGAAACGCGCTGAATCTTTAACTCTTTCATGCTGAGTGATTTGACGTTATATTTTTAGCCGTAAGTGAAGAGCAAACGCATGGAGCGACAAAATGCATAAAGATCAATACACTGATGCCCCCTCCCAGGAGCAGGTTCGTGTAAAAACTATGCTTAATAGCACCATTTCGATGGGTTACCCGGATGTTGTAATTGCATGTATAGAACATCAAGTGTCTCTGGAAGCATTCAGGGCAATTGAGGCCGCGTTAGTAAAGCACGATAAGAATACGAAGGATTATTCCCTGGTGGTTGACTGATCACCATAACTGCTAACCATTCTGACCATTTCACAAGTGACAGAGTCAATATCGTATTCTGTCACTGTCAGGCTAATACAGCAATGCAATTCAACTACAGCAATGCCTCGTATTTAGGTGAATTTACAATATCGTCCAGTTCGGATGCCGGCTGCATTTCTGAAGATAAGGCATTTCGGTTCTCGTATTTTCCCCTCATGCTCGTCAGTCCTGCGCGTAGTAAGAAACAGGACACTCACACTAATTTGTGTGGGCATGCTGTGATGTCCTTCTGAATTATCCCCATGCCATTATGTAAAGCTCTGTTACAGATGCTCGTCACGGTTGTCAGGCTGTCGGGTCCTCCCAGTGGGGGGCCCTGCCACGGGGCGGGAGCGTCGCGGAAAAAGGCTAGTTTTTGCATTTCCATGGCGGCGGCAGCATGTTTGGTAATTTATTGATAATTAAAAGTTATTTCCCTTTTCACCTGTACAATATTTTTTTCTTCCTGTCATTAGACCAGTTTGCAATTAATTGAAATATATAAATAAACCTGATTTTCACCTGCCAGATGGAGTTGCTTATGTCAAATGTGAGCGGGATCGGTGATGCTTATTACTGGAGTGTTTTTAAAATCGCCGAGGCCTTTGGGCTTCACCGGGACACAGTAAAAAAACGGCTCCTCGCGGCCAACACTCCTGTGGCTGCGACTGTCAGGGGGAACCCCGTTTACGCCCTGCAGCATGTCGGGCCCGCCCTGTTTAGTGTGAAGCATGAGGCAGCAGACTCTGTTCATGATCCATCCCGTATGGAGCCGAAAGAGAGAAAGGACTGGTACCAGTCTGAAAATGAAAGGATCAAGCTGGAAAAGGAGCAGCGAAAACTCATCCCAGTTGATGAAGTAGTCATCGTCTATTCGTCCATGAGAAAGGCTGTCGTCCAGGTTCTGGAGACAATTCCGGATGTTCTTGAACGCGATTGCGCTCTGACTCCTCAGGCCGTCGGCGTTGTACAGCAGGCCATTGATGACCTGCGATACACTCTTCAGGAAAAATCCTACGAGGCTTGTGCTGCTGAATTAATTCCTGATGAGGAAGGAGAGAGTCTCTAGGAGGAATAATGGGTTTTTCATCAGCCCGAAATTTGGGAAGGGACATATCGGCAGGATTTTCCCCACCACGTCGCATGCCGATTTCGGAGGCTGTTAAAAAATTCATGCGTGTTCCCAAGGGGGCTGGTAACTCGGTGCCATGGGATCCTGAACTGACACCCTACATCATTGAGCCCATGAACTGCCTGGCATCGCGTGAATACGATGCGGTGATTTTTGTTGGTCCTGCGCGAACAGGGAAGACCATTGGTCTGATCGATGGATGGATTGTCTATACCATCGTTTGCGATCCTTCGGACATGCTCGTTGTGCAGATGACCGAAGATAAGGCCCGCGAGCATTCTAAAAAGCGCCTCGACAGAACGTTCAGAAGCAGTGCGGCGGTAAAGAAAAGAATGAGTCCACGTCGTAACGACAATAATGTCCATGATAAGACGTTCAGGGATGGCTCGTTCCTTAAAATTGGTTGGCCCTCGGTCAACATTATGTCGTCGTCGGATTACCGGTTTGTCGCCTTAACCGATTACGACCGTTTTCCGGAGAATATCGACAGCGAGGGTGATGGTTTCTCCCTGGCCTCAAAACGTACCACCACATTTATGTCCGCCGGGATGACTCTGGTGGAGAGCTCGCCGGGACGTGACATCTGCGACAGCAAATGGCGACGTAAGTCGCCTCATGAAGCGCCACCGACGACTGGTATTCTTTCCCTTTACAATCGTGGTGACCGCCGCCGCTGGTACTGGCCATGTCCGCACTGCGGTGAATATTTTCAGCCAGCTATGGATGCCATGACCGGCTACCGTAATGAACCGGATCCCTTTAAAGCCAGTGAGGCGGCGTATCTACTTTGCCCGCACTGCAGCGGCATTATCACTGCGGAGAAAAAGCGTGAGCTCAATAGTGCAGGAGTCTGGTTGCGTGAAGGTCAGGTCATTGATCGTAACGGCAACGTTTCCGGTGAACCGCGCCGCTCCCGTATCGCCAGTTTCTGGATGGAAGGGCCAGCTGCTGCGTATCAGACCTGGGCGCAACTGGTTTACAAATTACTGACTGCAGAACAGGAGTATGAAGCGACAGGAAGCGAAGAAACACTCAGGGCGGTTATCAACACCGACTGGGGATTGCCTTATCTTCCTCGTGCCAGCATGGAGCAACGAAAAAGTGAACTGCTTGAGCAGCGGGCAGAGCCAGTTCCTTCCTGCAGTGTGCCGGATGGCGTTAATTTCCTTGTGGCGACAGTGGATGTGCAGGCGGGACGTCATCGCCGTTTTGTGGTTCAGGTAACTGGCTATGGCAGTCGTGGCGAACGCTGGATTATTGATCGTTACAATATCACGCAGTCATTGCGCAGTGACTGCGACGGGGAGAGCCAGCGAATTGATCCGGCCAGCTATCCGGAAGACTGGGATGTCCTGCTGACGGATGTTTTTCATAAAAGCTGGCCGCTGGCCTCCGATCCTTCTCAACAAATGCGACTGATGGCAATGGCGGTGGACTCCGGCGGTGAAGACGGGGTCACTGATAATGCCTATAAATTCTGGCGTCGTTGCCGTCGTGATGGCCTTGGTAAACGTATTTACCTGTTTAAGGGCGACAGCATCCGGCGCGCAAAACTGATCACCCGTACATTCCCTGATAACACCGGACGAACGGGCCGACGGGCGCAGGCCGCAGGTGATGTGCCGCTCTGGCTTCTTCAGACGGATGCACTGAAAGACCGGGTGAATAACGCGTTATGGCGTGACTCGCCAGGTCCCGGCTATGTGCATTTCCCTGACTGGCTGGGGAGCTGGTTTTACGACGAACTGACGTATGAAGAGCGGAGCAGTGACGGGAAATGGAGTAAGCCGGGTCGCGGTGCCAACGAAGCTTTTGACCTGATGGTGTATGCCGAGGCTCTGGTCATTCTGCATGGATACGAAAAGATCCGCTGGCCGGATGCACCGGAGTGGGCGAGCCGGGAAACCTGGCTGGAGTGTGTCCCGGACAGTACCGAACCGTCACCCTCACCGGAACCGGTATCCACGCCTGTTAAAAAACAAAAACGGAAGAAAACAGTAACTGACGATGTTAACCCCTGGCTGACTTCCGGAGGATGGTTATGAACCAGAATGATATCGAAGCCATGATTCAGCGTTATACGGAAGCTGAAATGGCGGTGCTGGACGGAAAATCCGTCACCTTTAATGGTCAGCAGATGACCATGGAAAACTTATCTGAGATCCGGCAGGGACGGCAGGAGTGGGAGCGCCGCCTTGCGGCTCTGATTACACGACGACGGGGGCATCCCGGGTACCGGCTGGCGAGGTTCTGATGGCAATTCTTGATGATGTGATTGGCGTTTTTTCACCAGGATGGAAAGCGGCAAGGCTGCGTTCCCGGGCGGTGATCCAGGCTTATGAGGCCGTAAAAACGACGCGGACACACAAAGCCCGGCGGGAAAACCGAACTGCCGACCAGTTAAGCCTCTACGGGGCCGTGTCGTTACGTGAGCAGGCCCGTTACCTTGATAACAACCACGATCTGGTCATTGGTGTATTTGACAAGCTGGAAGAACGGGTGGTGGGGAAAAACGGGATTATTGTCGAGCCACATCCGGTATTACGCAATGGGGCCATTGCCCGTGATCTGGCAGCGGAGATACGCACCCGATGGAGTGAATGGTCTGTCAGTCCGGAAGTTACCGGGCAGTTTACCCGTCCGATGCTGGAACGTCTGATGCTGCGTACCTGGCTGCGCGATGGTGAGGTGTTTGCCCAGATGGTTTCCGGGCGCATAAACAGCCTGACGCCTTCTGCCGGTGTTCATTTCTGGCTGGAGGCACTCGAGCCAGACTTTATTCCCATGACCAGTGATGAGAGCAACAGGCTGAATCAGGGCGTGTTTGTTGATGACTGGGGGCGTCCCGAAAAATATCTGGTGTATAAAAGTCGTCCTGTATCCGGACGGCAGATGGAAACCAAAGAAGTGGATGCAGAGCGAATGCTGCATCTTAAATTTGTTCGCCGTCTGCACCAGATGCGCGGGACGTCTTTATTGTCCGGTGTGCTGATCCGCCTCAGTGCCCTGAAAGAATATGAAGATTCTGAGCTGACTGCAGCAAGGATCGCTGCTGCTCTGGGGATGTACATCCGCAAAGGCGACGGACAGAGCTATGAAACGGATGGTAATGACAGCAAGGAGAATGAACGCGAGCTTACCATTCAGCCAGGCATTATTTACGACGATCTGAAACCCGGCGAAGAAATCGGAATGGTGAAGTCGGATCGCCCCAATCCTAACCTTGAAACTTTTCGTAATGGTCAGTTGCGTGCCGTGGCGGCGGGCAGTCGTCTGAGTTTTTCCAGTACAGCGCGCAACTATAACGGCACTTACAGCGCCCAGCGTCAGGAGCTGGTTGAATCCACTGATGGCTACCTGATCCTGCAGGACTGGTTTATTGGTGCCGTCACCCGCCCGATGTATCGTGCCTGGCTGAAACAGGCTGTGGCATCCGGTGTTATCAGGCTACCCCGCGATCTTGACCGTTCTTCACTGTATACCGCGGTGTATTCCGGACCGGTGATGCCGTGGATTGACCCTGCTAAGGAGGCTGAGGCCTGGAAAATTCAGATTCGTGGTGGAGCGGCGACAGAATCAGACTGGGTACGTGCAGGTGGTCGTAATCCGGATGATGTCAAACGTCGGCGCAAGGCAGAAATTGATGAAAACCGCAAGCTGGATCTGGTATTTGATACCGATCCGGCCAGTGATAAAGGAGGCAGCAGTGCCGCAACGAAACGACAGGAGCCGCAGCACACCGACGACCAGTCCGAAGAATAATTCCTGGTTCAGGATGCAGGCTGGTCACCAGAGTGACGCGGATATTTATATTTATGACGAGATTGGTTTCTGGGGTGTTACAGCGAAGCAGTTTATCAGTGATCTGAATGCACTGGGCGATATCACCCACATTAATCTCCATATCAATTCACCGGGTGGCGATGTCTTTGAAGGCATCGCCATTTTTAATGCGCTGAAAACACATGGTGCGTCCATTACCGTTTATGTCGACGGTGTGGCGGCGTCAATGGCGTCGGTCATTGCGATGGTGGGAAACCCGGTCATTATGCCGGAAAACACCTTCATGATGATTCATAAACCATTTGGCTTTACGGGCGGTGATGCGGAGGACATGCGCACCTATGCCGACCTGCTCGATAAGGTTGAGGCGGTTCTGTTACCCGCTTATGCACAGAAAACCGGGAAAACCACCGATGAAATTGCTGCCATGCTGGCGGATGAGACCTGGATGTCCGGTGCCGAATGTCTGGCACATGGATTTGCTGATCAGGTGACGCCAGCCGTTAAGGCAATGGCATGTATTCAGTCAAAACGTACAGAGGAATTTAAAAAGATGCCGGAATCCATTCGAAACATGATTACTCCGCCACGCAACAGTGCTCCACGCGTACAGGATGATGAACCTGCAGCCTCCCGGACGCCAGTGCAGGCAGCAGCACCCGTGGTGGATGAAAACAGTATCCGTGCGCAGGTACTGGCAGAGCAAAAAGCGCGTGTAAACGGTATTAATGATCTGTTTGCCATGTTTGGCGGGCGTTATCAGACGCTGCAGGCTCAGTGTCTTGCCGATCCTGAGTGTTCGCTGGAGCAGGCCCGCGAAAAGCTGTTGAACGAGATGGGGCGCGAGTCCACGCCATCCAATAAAAATACACCGGCTCATATTTATGCTGGTAACGGTAATTTTGTGGGGGACGGGATCCGCCAGGCGCTGATGGCGCGTGCCGGATTTGAAAAAACCGAACGTGATAATGTCTACAACGGGATGACCCTGCGTGAATATGCCCGTATGTCACTGACTGAACGGGGTATTGGGGTTTCCGGTTATAACCCGATGCAGATGGTCGGTGCGGCGTTCACCCACAGTACGTCTGACTTCGGTAATATTCTGCTGGATGTTGCGAACAAAGCCATTCTGCAGGGCTGGGAAGATGCTCCTGAAACCTATGAACAATGGACGCGGAAAGGTCAGTTGTCTGATTTTAAAATTGCCCATCGTGTGGGTATGGGGGGCTTCAGTGCTCTGCGTCAGGTGCGTGAAGGGGCGGAATATAAATACGTCACCACCGGAGATAAACAGGCCACTATTGCACTGGCGACCTATGGCGAGCTGTTCAGTATCACCCGTCAGGCCATTATCAATGATGATCTGAATATGCTGACCGATGTCCCGATGAAACTGGGCCGTGCGGCGAAATCCACTATTGCCGATCTGGTTTATGCCATTCTGACGTCTAACCCGAAAATCTCCACAGATAATGTAAGTCTGTTCGATAAAGCGAAACATGCAAACGTACTGGAGAGCGCTGCAATGGACGTGGCATCGCTGGATAAAGCCCGCCAGTTGATGCGCGTTCAGAAAGAGGGGGAGCGTCATCTGAATATTCGTCCTGCGTTCGTACTGGTACCGACGGCGATGGAGTCTGTTGCTAACCAGGTCATTCGCTCCTCAAGTGTCAAGGGGGCTGACATTAACGCCGGTATTATTAACCCGGTGAAAGATTTTGCGACCGTTATTGCAGAGCCTCGTCTTGATGATAACAGCCAGACCACCTTCTACCTGGCTGCGTCAAAAGGCTCCGATACGATTGAAGTGGCTTATCTCAACGGTGTGGATACGCCATATATTGATCAGATGGAGGGCTTCAGTGTGGATGGCGTGACAACGAAAGTGCGTATTGACGCCGGTGTCGCGCCAGTTGATCACCGCGGTCTGGTGAAATGTACGGCGTAAACGTCGCAGACAACAACTCTGATGGCCCGTAAGGGCTTTTTTTGTACCTGAAATCAGCCCCTGAACGGGGCTGTGCGGAGACAGTTATGGCAAAGAATTTTGTAGAAGAAGGAAAAACGGTGGCGATTGTTGCCAGTGCAGCCATCAGCAGCGGAGAGCTGGTGCAGGTGGGTGATGTTTTTGCGGTGGCGCTGACCGATATTCCACAGGGTGAAACAGGCGACGGCATGACCGAAGGTGTGTTTATGCTGCCTAAGCTGAAAACGGATGACATGAAAACGGGTAAGAAGGTTTATCTGAAGTCCGGAAAAGTTCAGCTGACTAACAGCGGCTCTGATCCGCTGGTCGGGGTTGTCTGGGCAGATGCCGGAACCAGTGCAGAAGAAGTGCCGGTAAAACTCAATGTCTGATCCCTTTTCCCGGCTGGCAGCGCGTATGGATGCGATCACGGTCAGAAAGATGGGAAAGACAGCCTCGATTAATGATGTCGATATGACTGTGATCCCGGGAGAAACACTGGCAGAGCTGAATGCTCTGTCCGGACCTGCGGTCTCTCTGGTGGTGTTTTCTTCGGGATACCGCCCACGGCGCGGGGATCGCGTTGTTTATGACGGACAACAATGGACGGTCACACGGCATGAACGCTTTAACGGTAAGCCAATGATCTTTATTGAGTAAAGAGGTGTGGGATGAAGGGGCTTGAGAATGCCATCCGCAATCTGAACAGCCTTGATACCCGTATGGTGCCACAGGCCAGCGCATGGGCGATAAACCGTGTGGCACAGAAAGCGGTCTCGGTTGCCACCCGGCAGGTTGCCGGGAATACCGTTGCGGGAGATAACCAGGTGAAAGGGATCCCCCTGAAACTGGTACGTCAGCGTGTCCGGGTGTTTAAAGCCAGTCCGTCAGGAAAAATGACGGCCAGGATCCGCGTTAACCGGGGCAATCTGCCCGCCATCAAACTGAACACAACACGGCGGCGTGCTGGTGAAGGACTGAGAGTGGGAAAATACTTTTTCCGGGGGGCATTTGTTCAGCAACTGGCGAATGGCCGCTGGCATGTTCTGAGGCGTCTTCCTGAAGCGCGTTTTGCAACAGGGCATGACCATCAGGGCAGGCCAAGAAAAAATCGTCTTCCTGTGGAGGTAGTGAAAATCCCGCTGTCCGGACCGCTGACACAGGCATTTGAAGATGCCCGCGACCACATCATTGCTGCGGAAATGCCGAAACAGCTGGGGTATGCACTGAAACAACAACTGAGGTTATGGCTGACCCGATGAACCGACATACACAAATCCGCCAGGTCGTACTGGCACGCCTTCGGGAACAGTGTGGAGACAGCGCCACGTTTTTTGACGGGCTTCCGGCATTTATTGATGCGCAGGAACTGCCTGCCGTGGCGGTGTGGCTGAGTGATGCTCAGTACACCGGAAAAATGACGGATGAAGATGACTGGCAGGCTGTTCTGCATATTGCCGTCTTCATCCGGGCACAGGCACCGGATTCAGAGCTGGATATGTGGATGGAGAGCACCATTTTCCCGGCCCTGAATGATGTACCGGCACTTTCCGGACTCATCGACACCCTGAACCCACTCGGTTTTAACTATCAACGTGATAATGAGATGGCCACCTGGGCGATGGCGGAAATCACGTACCAGATCACGTACACGAATTAAGGAGGTGGTAATGACCACACCAAATCCACTGGCAAAGACGAAAGGTGCGGGGACGACGTTCTGGATGTATACCGGCAACGGCGATGCGTTTGCGAACCCTTTGTCGGACACTGACTGGCTGCGTCTTGCGATGGTGAAGGATCTGCAACCTGGCGAAATGACCGCTGATGCAGAAGATGACACTTATCTCGATGATGAAGATGCAGACTGGAAAACGACAACCCAGGGGCAGAAATCCGTTGGTGATACTTCGGCGACGCTGGCCTGGCGTCCGGGTGACAGCGGGCAGAAAAAACTGGTTCAGTTGTTCGACTCCGGTGAAGTCTGCGCGTTTCGTATCAAATATCCCAACGGCACTGTTGATGTTTTCCGTGGCTGGCTGAGCTCACTGGGTAAAACCATTGCCTCAAAAGACGTGATGACCCGCACTGTGAAAATCAGCGGTGTGGGGCGTCCGTATCTGGCAGAGGAAGGCACTGAAACCGTGAGCGTTACCGGGCTGACAGTATCACCGGCGTCTGCCAGTGTAAAAGTGGGAGCAACCACCACGCTGACCTTTACAGTAAAACCTGACGGAGCCAGTGACAAAGCGATCAGTGTGCATTCGTCAGATCCACAGACTGCCACGGTTACCCTGAACGGACTTGTGGCCACGGTAAAAGGCGTGAAGCAGGGCAGTGTCAGCATTGTGGGCATGACCGCTGACGGGAATTTTGTGGCTGTGACTGCGGTGACTGTCAGCGCAGCAGGTTAACAGGACGATACTCATCATTTGCCCCGGTTATGCGGGGCTTTTTTGCAGGTGGAGAACATGATGTTTCTGAAACAGGACACGTTTAATTATGAAAAACAGTCCGTGGTGCTCAGTGAGCTGTCCGGGCTGCAGAGAATTGAATATCTGACGTTTGTTCAGCAGCGAACGGCAAAGTTTGATGCCGTGGAGGGAGAACTGCCGGAGGCTGAACGACAGATTGCTTTTCTGCGGATGGGGATGGATATCAATGCCTGGCTGGTTTCCCGCTCACTGTGGAATGCGGATCAGTCTAAGGATGTAGAGACGCTTTGCGCATCCGTTATTACAACATGGTCGTATGATGCCCTGGGTGCGGGGGCGGAGATGGTTCTGTCGCTGAGCGGTATGGGGGCCATTGATAATGCCGTGGATGATGAGCATGAGGCGCTGACGCCGGAAAAGTCCTGACGCGGGAAATGCAGTTTGTCATGCGGCTTGCCCGGGAGTTCCGGCGGGCAGACTGGCGGCGGATGCTGTCGGAAATGTCGGCCACTGAGCTTGGTGAGTGGGGCGATTATTTCCGGATGCAGAGCTTCAGTGATGTGTGGATGGATGCGCAGTTTGCCTCGCTGAAGGCATTGATCGTGAGAATGGTGTCCGGCAGCAGTGATGCTGCGGTGGCTGATTTCAGCCTTTTACCGGAAGAGAACGGGATACCGGAGCGAACGGACGAAGAACTGATGCATCTTGGGGAAGGTATTTCCGGAGGTGTGCGTTATGGACCAGATAGCCAACCTGGTCATTGATTTGGGGATTGATGCGGCAGAGTTTAAAAATGAAATTCCCCGTATCAAAAACCTTCTGAATGGTGCAGCCAGCGATGCAGAACGGTCTTCTGCCCGTATGCAGCGTTTTATGGAGCGTCAGACTCAGGCCGCCCGGCAGACAACGCAGGCAGCTTCTTCGGCTGCAACAGCCGCATCCGTCCATGCGCAGACGGTGGAGAAGAACGCACAGGCTCATGAACGCATGGCCCGCGAGGTGGAGAAAACCCGCCAGCGCATGGAGGCACTGAGCCAGAAAATGCGCGAGGAACAGGCGCAGGCCATCGCTCTGGCGGAGGCTCAGGATAAAGCGGCTGCTGCGTTTTATCGTCAGATTGACAGTGTGAAACAGGCCAGTGCGGGGCTGCAGGAATTACAGCGTATTCAGCAGCAGATCCGACAGGCCAGAAACAGTGGCGGGATTGGTCAGCAGGATTATCTGGCGCTGATTTCTGAGGTTACGGCGAAAACCCGTGTTCTTACGCAGGCTGAGGCAGAGGCTACCCGACAGAAAGTGGCGTTTATCCGTCAGCTTAAAGAGCAGGCAACCCGCCAGAATCTTTCTTCTTCTGAGTTGCTTCGTGCCAGGGCTGCCCAGCTGGGGGTAAGCAGTGCTGCAGAAGTGTATATCCGCAAAATGGAGCGGGCAGGAAAAGCCACGCATTCGCTGGGTCTGAAAAGTGCAGCGGCCCGCCAGGAGATAGGCGTTCTGATAGGTGAACTGGCCCGCGGCAATTTAGGGGCGCTGAGGGGATCCGGGATAACGCTGGCTAACCGTGCCGGATGGATAGACACACTGATGTCACCGAAAGGCATGATGCTGGGCGGGGTTATTGGCGGTATTACCGCGGCCGTCTATGGTCTGGGTAAAGCCTGGTATGACGGTCAGAAGGAGGGGGAAGAATTTAACCGCCAGCTGTCGCTGACGGGGCATTATGCCGGAGTCACTGCCGGGCAGCTGTGGACGCTCAGTCGTGCTATTTCCGGGAATGGTATCACGCAACATGCTGCAGCCGGTGCGCTGGCTCAGGTGGTGGGGAGTGGTGCATTTCGTGGAAACGATATCGGTATGGTGGCGAGAGCAGCCGCACAGATGGAGCGATCGGTTGGCCAGTCGGTCAGCGATACCATAAATCAGTTTAAGCGGCTGAAGGATGATCCTGTAAATGCCGCGAAGTCTCTGGACAATGAGCTGCATTTTCTTACTGCCACTCAGCTTGAGCAGATACGCGTCCTTGGAGAGCAGGGGCGGTCCAGTGATGCGGCACGGATAGCCATGTCTGCACTGGCAGAGGAAACCGGTCGGCGTACTGCGGATATTGATAATAACCTCAATGCGCTGGGCAGTACGCTGCAAACTTTGTCTGACTGGTGGAAGCAGTTCTGGGATGCGGCCATGAATATTGGTCGTGAAGATTCGCTGGATGCGCAGATTGCCACTTTGCAGGAGAAAGTGTCGCGGGCGAAAAGACTCCCCTGGACGGCATCATCTTCTCAGGTTGAATACGATCAGCAGCGTCTTAACGATCTTCAGGAGAAAAAACGCCAGAAGGATTTGCAGGATGCAAAAGAGCAGGCAGAGCGGAATTATCAGGAGCAACAGAAACGCCGTAATGCTGAAAATGCTGCACTGAACCGGATGAATGAAACGGAAGCTGCACGACATCAGCGTGAAATTGCGCGTATTAATGCCATGCAGTACGCCGATCAGGCTGTCAGGGATGCGGCGATACAACGTGAAAATGAACGTTACGAGAAAGCCCTGGCATCCGGTAAGAAAAAAACACGCGAAACCCGTAATGATGAGGCCACCCGGTTATTGCTGCAGTACAGTCAGCAACAGGCACAGGTGGAAGGACAGATTGCTGCTGCCAGACAGTCAGCAGGCATTGCCACGGAAAGGATGACAGAAGCGCATAAACAGCTCCTGGCTCTGCAGCAGCGCATCAGCGACCTGGACGGGAAAAAACTGACGGCAGATGAAAAGAGTGTGCTGGCCCGTAAAGATGAACTGATTCAGGCACTGACGCTGCTGGATGTAAAACAGCAGGAGCTTCAGAAACAGACGGCACTCAACGAGCTGAAGAAAAAAACAATTCAGCTGACCAGTCAACTGGCTGAAGAAGAGCGCGCTCAGCGTCAGCAACATGACCTGGATATCGCCACGGTGGGTATGGGTGATCAGCAGCGACAGCGATATCAGGTACAACTGAGTCTTCGCCAGAAATACCAGCAACAGCTGGAGCAGTTGAGGCGGGATAGTGAGCAGAAAGGGACATATAACACGGATGACTACAGAAAGGCCGAGCAGGCGCTGACGGAGAGCCTGAACCGACAACTGAATGAGAATCGCCGTTACTGGCAACAGCTTGAAGTTGTGCAGGGTAACTGGAAAAACGGAGTCCTGCGTGCATTTCAGGATTTTACCGTGGATGCAGATAATACGGCAGAAACAGCAGAACAGGTGTTCTCGTCAGCCTTCAGCAACATGGGAAATGGCCTGGCAACTTTTGTCACTACCGGCAAACTCAATTTCAAATCCTTCACCTCTTCTGTGCTGTCAGATATGGCGAAAATCCTGGCGCAGGCAACCATGATGAAATCGATAAAAGGGATTGGCAGTGTACTGGGATTTGATCTCAGCAGCCTTTCCCTGAATGCCAATGGGGGGATTTATCAGTCTGCTGATTTGAGTCGTTACAGTGGCACGGTGGTTAACCGTCCGACGTTTTTTGCTTTTGCAAAAGGCGCGGGTGTGATGGGGGAAGCGGGACCTGAAGCCATTCTGCCATTGCGTCGTGGTGCTGACGGTAAGCTGGGGGTTGTGGCGGATATTGGGGGTTCAGGTATGGCGATGTTTTCCCCGCAGTACAACATCGAGATCAATAACGATGGCACGAACGGGCAGATAGGTCCGGCTGCCCTGAAGGCGGTTTATGACCTCGGGAAAAAAGCGGCAGCGGACTTTATGCAACAGCAGGCCCGTGATGGTGGTCGGTTAAGTGGAGCATATCGGTAATGGAGACGTTTCACTGGAAAGTGCGCCCGGATATGAATGTGGTATCAGAGCCGAAAGTGGTGACAGTGAAGCTGGGCGATGGTTATGAACAGCGTCGTGCGGCGGGACTGAATAACCAGTTGTCGACTTACAGCGTGACGATACGTGTTCGTAAATGTGAACACCCATCTTTAAAAGCCTTTCTGGAACGGCACGGTGGCGTCCGTGCATTTCAGTGGACGCCACCTTATGACTGGAAACCGATCAGGGTGGTTTGTCGTAAATGGTCGGCAAGCGTGGGGGCGCTGTGGGTAACCATAACGGCAGATTTTGAACAGGTCGTGGCATAGGAGGCTCTGATGCAGGATATTCCACAGGAAACACATCATGAGACGACACGCCTCACTCAGTCAGCCCAGGTGGTGCTCTGGGAAATCGATCTGACAGAGGTCGGTGGTGAACGTTATTTTTTCTGTAATGAGCAGAACGAAAAAGGTGAGCCGGTTACCTGGCAGGGGCGGCAGTATCAGGCATACCCCATTCAGGGGACGGGATTTGAACTGAACGGCAAGGGCAGTGCTGCCCGTCCGACACTGACGGTTTCTAACCTGCACGGAATGGTCACCGGGATGGCGGAAGACCTGCAGAGTCTGGTCGGCGGAACGGTGGTCAGGCGTAAGGTTTACGCCCGTTTTCTGGATGCGGTGAACTTCGTCAACGGAAACAGCGACGCCGATCCGGAGCAGGAGGTGATCAGCCGCTGGCGCATCGAGCAGTGCAGCGAACTGAGTGCGGTCAGTGCCTCCTTTGTACTGTCCACACCGACGGAAACGGATGGTGCCGTTTTTCCGGGGCGCATCATGCTGGCTAATACCTGCACCTGGACCTATCGCGGTGATGAGTGCGGTTATCACGGTCCGGCGGTCGCGGATGAATATGACCAGCCGACGTCCGATATCACGAAGGATAAATGCAGCAAATGCCTGAGTGGTTGTAAGTTTCGCAATAACGTCGGCAACTTTGGCGGCTTCCTTTCCATTAACAAACTTTCGCAGTGAATCCCATGACAGAGACAGAATCAGCGATTCTGGCGCACGCCCGGCGATGTGCGCCAGCGGAGTCGTGCGGCTTCGTGGTGAGAACACCGGAGGGGGAAAGATATTTTCCCTGCGTGAATATCTCCGGTGAGCCGGAGGAGTATTTCCGGATGTCGCCGGAGGACTGGCTGCGGGCAGAGATGCAGGGTGAGATTGTGGCGCTGGTCCACAGCCACCCCGGTGGTATGCCCTGGCTGAGTGAGACCGACCGGCGGCTGCAGGTGCAGAGTGATTTGCCGTGGTGGCTGGTTTGCCGGGGAGCGATTCACAAGTTCCGCTGTGTGCCACATCTTTCCGGGCGGCGCTTTGAGCACGGGGTGACGGACTGTTACACGCTGTTCCGGGATGCTTACCATCTGGCGGGGATTGAGATGCCGGATTTTCATCGCGAGGATGACTGGTGGCGTAACGGTCAGAATCTCTATCTGGATAATCTGGAGGCCACAGGGCTGTATCAGGTGCCGTTGTCAGCGGCGCAGCCGGGCGATGTGCTGCTGTGCTGTTTTGGTTCATCGGTGCCGAATCATGCCGCCATTTACTGTGGTGACAGCGAGCTGCTGCACCATATTCCTGAACAACTGAGCAAACGAGAGAGGTACACCGACAAATGGCAGCGACGCACACACTCCCTCTGGCGTCACCGGGCATGGCACGCATCTGCCTTTACGGGGATTTACAACGATTTGGCCGCCGCATCGACCTTCGAGTGAAAACGGGGTCCGAAGCCATCCGGGCGCTGGCCATGCAGATCCCGGCGTTTCGTCAGAAACTGAGCGACGGCTGGTACCAGGTACGCATTGCCGGGCGTGATGCCGGTGAAACCGAATTGTCTGCCCGTCTTAATGAGCCGCTGGCAAATGGTGCCGTGATCCACATCGTGCCGCGTCTGGCGGGAGCTAAAAGTGGCGGTGTGTTTCAGGTGGTGCTGGGGGCGGCGCTGATTGCGGTGGCATGGTGGAACCCTGTGGGCTGGCTGGGAGCCGCGGCTGTATCGGGTATGTATGCGGCAGGGGCCAGTATGATCCTGGGCGGAGTGGCGCAGATGCTGGCACCGAAAGCCAGGACGCCCACGGCAGCAAGTACAGATAACGGCAAACAGAACACCTATTTCTCCTCACTGGATAACATGGTTGCCCAGGGCAATGTTCTGCCGGTTCTGTACGGTGAAATGCGCGTGGGGTCACGCGTGGTTTCTCAGGAGATCAGCACGGCAGACGAAGGGGATGGTGGTCAGGTTGTGGTGATTGGTCGCTGATGAAAAACGTTTTATGTGAAACCGCCTCCGGGCGGTTTTGTCGTTTATGGAGCGTTAGGAATGGGTAAAGGCAGCAGTAAGGGGCATACTCCGCGCGAAGCGAAGGACAACCTGAAGTCCACGCAGTTGCTGAGTGTGATCGATGCCATCAGCGAAGGGCCGGTTGAAGGTCCGGTAGATGGATTAAAAAGCGTGCTGCTGAACAGTACGCCAGTGCTGGACATTGAGGGGAATACCAACATCTCCGGCGTCACGGTGGTGTTCCGGGCCGGTGAGCAGGAGCAAACACCGCCGGAGGGATTTGAATCCTCCGGCTCCGAGACGGTGCTGGGTACGGAAGTGAAATACGACACGCCGATCACCCGGACCATCACGTCGGCAAACATTGACCGACTGCGTTTTACCTTCGGCGTGCAGGCACTGGTGGAAACCACCTCAAAGGGGGACAGGAATCCGTCGGAAGTCCGCCTGCTGGTTCAGATACAACGTAACGGTGGCTGGGTGACGGAAAAAGACATCACCATTAAAGGCAAAACCACCTCACAGTATCTGGCCTCGGTGGTGGTGGGTAACCTGCCGCCGCGCCCGTTCAATATCCGGATGCGCAGGATGACGCCGGACAGCACCACAGACCAACTGCAGAACAAAACGCTCTGGTCGTCATACACCGAAATCATCGATGTGAAACAGTGCTACCCGAACACGGCACTGGTCGGCGTACAGGTGGACTCGGAGCAGTTCGGCAGCCAGCAGGTGAGCCGTAATTATCATCTTCGCGGGCGCATTCTGCAGGTGCCGTCGAACTATAACCCGCAGACGCGGCAATACAGCGGTATCTGGGACGGAACGTTTAAGCCAGCATACAGCAACAACATGGCCTGGTGTCTGTGGGATATGCTGACCCATCCGCGCTACGGCATGGGGAAACGTCTTGGTGCGGCAGATGTGGATAAATGGGCGCTGTATGTCATCGGCCAGAATTGCGACCAGTCAGTGCCGGACGGCTTTGGCGGCACGGAGCCGCGCATCACCTGTAATGCGTACCTGACCACACAGCGCAAGGCGTGGGATGTGCTCAGTGATTTTTGCTCGGCGATGCGCTGTATGCCGGTATGGAACGGGCAGACGCTGACATTCGTGCAGGACCGACCGTCGGATAAGGTGTGGACCTATAACCGCAGTAATGTGGTGATGCCGGATGATGGCGCGCCGTTCCGCTACAGCTTCAGCGCCCTGAAAGACCGCCATAATGCCGTTGAGGTGAACTGGATTGACCCGGATAACGGCTGGGAGACGGCGACAGAGCTTGTGGAGGACACGCAGGCCATTGCCCGTTACGGTCGTAACGTCACGAAGATGGATGCCTTTGGCTGTACCAGCCGGGGGCAGGCACACCGCGCCGGGCTGTGGCTGATTAAAACGGAGCTGCTGGAAACGCAGACCGTGGACTTCAGCGTGGGTGCAGAAGGGCTTCGCCATGTACCGGGCGATGTCATTGAAATCTGTGATGATGACTATGCCGGTATCAGCATCGGTGGTCGCGTGCTGGCGGTGAACAGCCAGACCCGGACGCTGACGCTCGACCGTGAAATCACGCTGCCATCCTCCGGTACCACGCTGATAAGCCTGGTTGACGGAAGTGGCAATCCGGTCAGCGTGGAGGTTCAGTCCGTCACCGACGGCGTGAAGGTAAAAGTGAGCCGTGTTCCTGACGGTGTTGCTGAATACAGCGTATGGGGGCTGAAGCTGCCGACGCTGCGCCAGCGTCTGTTCCGCTGTGTGAGTATCCGTGAGAACGATGACGGTACGTATGCCATCACTGCCGTGCAGCATGTACCGGAGAAAGAAGCCATCGTGGATAACGGGGCGCACTTTGACGGTGACCAGAGCGGCACGGTGAATGGTGTCACGCCGCCAGCAGTGCAGCACCTGACCGCAGAAGTCACTGCAGACAGCGGGGAATATCAGGTGCTGGCGCGATGGGACACACCGAAGGTGGTGAAGGGCGTGAGCTTCCTGCTTCGCCTGACCGTGGCAGCGGATGACGGCAGTGAGCGGCTGGTCAGCACGGCCCGGACGACGGAAACCACATACCGCTTCAGGCAACTGGCGCTGGGGAACTACAGGCTGACAGTCCGGGCGGTAAATGCGTGGGGGCAGCAGGGCGATCCGGCATCGGTATCGTTCCGGATTGCCGCACCGGCAGCGCCGTCGCAGATTGAGCTGACACCGGGGTATTTTCAGATAACCGCCACGCCGCATCTTGCGGTTTATGATCCGACGGTACAGTTTGAGTTCTGGTTCTCGGAAAAACGGATTGCTGATATCAGGCAGGTTGAAACCAGCGCGCGTTATCTTGGTACGGCGCTGTACTGGATAGCCGCCAGTATCAATATCAAACCGGGTCGTGATTATTACTTTTATATCCGCAGTGTGAACACCGTCGGCAAATCGGCATTCGTGGAGGCTGTTGGTCGGGCGAGCGATGATGCGGAAGGTTACCTGGATTTTTTCAAAGGCCAGATAACCGAATCCCATCTCGGCAAGGAGCTGCTGGAAAAAGTCGAGCTGACGGAGGATAACGCCAGCAGACTGGAGGAGTTTTCGAAAGAGTGGAAGGACGCCAGTGATAAGTGGAATGCCATGTGGGGCGTCAAAATTGAGCAGACCAAAGACGGCAAACATTATGTCGCGGGTATTGGCCTCAGTATGGAGGATACAGAGGAAGGCAAACTGAGTCAGTTTCTGGTTGCCGCCAATCGTATCGCGTTTATTGACCCGGCAAACGGGAATGAAACGCCGATGTTTGTGGCGCAGGGCAACCAGATATTCATGAACGACGTGTTCCTGAAACGCCTGACGGCCCCCACCATTACCAGCGGCGGTAATCCTCCGGCATTTTCCCTGACACCGGATGGGCGGCTGACGGCGAAAAATGCCGATATCAGCGGTAACGTGAATGCGAACTCCGGGACGCTCAACAACGTCACGATTAACGAGAACTGTCGGGTTCTGGGAAAACTGTCCGCGAACCAGATTGAAGGCGATCTCGTTAAAACAGTGGGCAAAGCTTTCCCCCGGGACTCCCGTGCACCGGAGCGGTGGCCATCAGGGACCATTACCGTCAGGGTTTATGACGATCAGCCGTTTGACCGGCAGATTGTTATTCCGGCGGTGGCATTCAGCGGCGCTAAACATGAGAGAGAGCATACTGATATTTACTCCTCATGCCGTCTGATAGTGCGGAAAAACGGTGCTGAAATTTATAACCGTACCGCGCTGGATAATACGCTGATTTACAGTGGCGTTATTGATATGCCTGCCGGTCACGGTCACATGACGCTGGAGTTTTCGGTGTCAGCATGGCTGGTAAATGACTGGTATCCCACAGCAAGTATCAGCGATTTGCTGGTTGTGGTGATGAAGAAAGCCACCGCAGGCATCAGTATCAGCTGAATTTTATAACCCATATACGGGCGCCAGAAATGGCGCCTTTTTTATTGCAGAAAAGCGAGAGGTAATTATGCGTAAAGTTTGTGCAGCCATTTTGTCCGCAGCCATCTGTCTGTCCGTATCCGGTGCGCCTGCATGGGCATCTGAACATCAGTCCACGCTGAGCGCGGGGTATCTTCATGCCTCGACGAACGTTCCCGGCAGCGATGATCTTAACGGGATTAACGTGAAATACCGTTATGAGTTTACGGACACACTGGGGCTGGTGACGTCATTCAGCTATGCAGGAGACAAGAATCGCCAGCTTACCCGTTACAGCAATACCCGCTGGCATGAAGATTCCGTGCGTAACCGCTGGTTCAGCGTGATGGTGGGGCCGTCTGTGCGCGTGAATGAATGGTTCAGCGCGTATGCGATGGCGGGTATGGCTTACAGCCGTGTGTCGACTTTTTCCGGGGATTATCTCCGCGTAACTGACAATAAGGGGAAAACGCACGATGTGCTGACCGGAAGTGATGACGGTCGCCACAGCAACACGTCTCTGGCGTGGGGAGCTGGCGTGCAGTTTAACCCGACCGAATCCGTGGCCATTGATATTGCTTATGAAGGCTCCGGCAGTGGTGACTGGCGCACTGACGGTTTCATCGTGGGTGTCGGTTATAAATTCTGATTAGCCAGGTAACACAGTGTTATGACAGCCCGCCGGTTCAGGCGGGCTTTTTTGTGGAGTGGATATGGCAGCAGTAAAAATCTCAGGTGTGCTGAAAGATGGTGCGGGAAAACCAATACAGAACTGCACTATTCAACTGAAGGCAAAGCGTAACAGCACCACGGTACTGGTGAACACGGTGGCTTCTGAAAATCCGGATGAAGCCGGACGTTACAGCATGGATGTTGAGTATGGCCAGTACAGCGTCACCCTGCTGGTTGAAGGTTTTCCGCCTTCACATGCCGGGACCATTACCGTCTATGAAGGCTCCAGACCAGGTACGCTGAATGATTTTCTCGGTGCCATGACGGAAGATGATGTCATGCCGGAGGCATTGCGTCGTTTTGAGGCAATGGTGGAAGAAGTGGCACGCAACGCCGAAGCCGCCTCTCAGAGCGCAGCGGCGGCAAAGAAATCCGAAACTGCAGCGGCATCATCAAAGAACGCGGCGAAAACCTCAGAAACGAATGCAGCTAATAGTGCACAGGCGGCAGCGACCTCAAAGACTGCATCGGCAAACTCCGCGACAGCAGCCAAAAAATCAGAAACCAACGCGAAAAATAGCGAGACAGCCGCAAAGACGAGCGAAACCAACGCAAAGTCCAGCCAGACGGCAGCGAAAACCAGCGAAACGAATGCCAAAGCCAGTGAAACTGCGGCAAAAAACAGCCAGGTTGCAGCAGCCCAAAGCGAGAGCGCGGCAGCCGGTTCTGCGACTTCAGCAGCTGGATCAGCAACTGCTGCGGCTAACAGCCAGAAAGCTGCGAAGACGAGTGAAACTAACGCAAAGTCCAGCCAGACGGCAGCGAAGACCAGCGAAACGAATGCCAAAGCCAGTGAAACTGCGGCGAAAAGCAGTCAGGATGCAGCGGCCCAAAGCGAGAGTGCCGCAGCCAGTTCTGCAAGCGCGGCGGCTGCTTCTGCCACTGCATCAGCTAACAGTCAAAAAGCAGCAAAAACCAGTGAAACCAACGCAAAGGCGAGCGAGACTGCGGCGGCGAACTCGGCGCAAGCATCGGCAGCAAGCCAGACAGCAGCTAAAGCAAGTGAAGACGCAGCCAGAGAGTATGCAAGCCAGGCAGCGGAGCCGTATAAACAAGTTTTGCAGCCGTTGCCCGATGTGTGGATACCGTTTAATGATTCACTGGATATGATTACGGGCTTTTCGCCATCATATAAAAAAATTGTTATTGGCGACGATGAAATAACAATGCCTGGCGACAAGATTGTAAAGTTTAAACGCGCATCGAAAGCAACTTACATTAATAAATCTGGTGTGCTGACAGAGGCTGCCATTGACGAGCCACGATTTGAACGTGATGGCCTGCTTATTGAGGGGCAAAGAACTAACCTGCTAATCAATTCAACAAATCCGACTAAATGGAACAAGTCGTCAAATATGATCTTAAGTGCATCAGGTGTAGATGATTTCGGATTCCAGTACGCAAAATTTACATTAAAACCAGAAATGGTAGGGCAAATTTCAGCGATTAACATAGTAACCGTTTCCGGCAGTAAAGGTTTTGATGTAACAGGCGGAGAAAAGTATGTAACCATATCATGCAGGGTGCAAAGTGGCACTCCAAATTTAAGATGCCGATTACGATTTGAAAACTATGATGGTTCTACCTACACATTCTTAGGTGACGCTTACTTAAATACGACAGATTTATCTATTGATAAGACGGGTGGTGCCGCTAATCGCATTACTGCAAGGGCTGTTAAAGATGAAGCAAGCAAATGGATCTTTTTTGAGGCGACAATTAAGGCACTTGATACAGAAAATATGATAGGTGGAATGGTTCAGTATGCCCCGGCAAAAGGAGTGGGCACTGGCGCGGATGATTATATTTATATTGCGACCCCTCAAGTTGAAGGTGGGGCGTGCGCTTCATCGTTTATTATAACAGGCGCATCCCCTGTAACACGCGCCAGCGATATTGTAACGGTCCCCATTTCTCTAAATTGGTGCAATCCCGCTATTAGTTCATTAGCAGAAGTTAATACCAATTGGGATGAATCGCCAAACAAAGAAGGTAGCGCACGTATTCTTAATATTTCCACTACGGGAGATACAACTGAAATTGCAGATGAAAGTTATATGTATTTGGGGTATACATCTTTGGGAGCACGCGCAATCATTACAAATGGTAAAGGCACTAAAATAGAATATAAAAGCGTTATAGAACGACCAGAGAGAAAAAGTATTATCGGCTTTAGATTCACAGAAAGTCGAGAATTGTGTGTTGTGGTTAACGGTAATATTGGTGCTAAGGTAGTTTCTCCTTATAAAAAACACAAATATACAGGAGGCTTCATTAATATTGGTGGTCAATCATCATCCGGCAACCGTCACCTATTTGGACACGTTCGAAATCTGCGTATTTGGCACAAGGCATTGACTGATGCTCAGATGGGGGAGTCAATCTAATGAAAGATTTAACACTCAAATTTGCCGACAGGGCCGACTTTTCGGCCTTTATGGGAAGTATTGGCTATTATAATGACGAGTCGATGCAGGATGATATTCTGATTGATGTGATAGGTAACGTGTACAAAGAAACCGGAGAGCTGACTGAAGATGGCGAACCGGTATGTGTTAAGGAAGATGGATATTTTGTAAACGTGCGCATCATTAAGGATACGCAAATATCGTCATTATTCGATGAATACGCGGTTGCTGTTGAGCATCAACTTCGTGGCTGGATGTGAGGTAGAGAAATGGCTACATCAACAGTAATTCCGGGAGACATCACCACGCTGAAGGGAGATGTTAGTAAAGCAAAGGAAGATATTTCCTCTATTAACGGAAAAGTATCAACGCTTCAGACTGATATGGCCAGTGCAAAGCAGGATATCAGCACCAGATACACAAAAACTGAAGTTGATAATAAGCTGAAAAACAAAGTGGAAGTGAACGATCTGGAAAGTGGTCGTTATGGCGGAGATTTTTACCCGCTGACTGGCCGTGAAGCGTTTTATTTATGGGGATTGGGCACAACTACAGCGGCGGCAAATCTTTATCTTAATCCTGACCCTGCAATTTCGTCTGTGCTGCGGTCAACATCGTCTATCCGCTATAAACATTCAGTAGAGACGATAGATTCAGAGCACGCCGATCTCATTTTCAGGATGCGCCCTGTGTGGTACAGGTCGCAATGCGAAAATGACAGGCGTGACTGGGGATTCTATGGATTGATTGCCGAGGAAGTTGGAGAAATTGCCCCTCAGTTTGTTCACTGGCGACCAGCCAACGAAGATGATGCACCGGAAACCATTTCCAGCAATGGCCTTGTTGCCGAAGGTGTAATGTACGAACGTCTGGTTGTTCCACTGATTCACCATATCCAGAAGCTGACTGAAAGAGTTGATGAACTTGAGTCAGAATTAAAGTTGTTATCCGTTTCCCGAAGCGATATCGGATAAAGGAGGCGTAATGGATATAACACCTTTCCTTCATGCACTTTGTGCTGTGGCTGCGCAGGTACTGGTTGGTCTTTTTACCGGAAACTGGGCTTACGGGGCGATAGCTGGTTGTACGTTCTTCATTGCGCGTGAACATACCCAGGCAGAATATCGCTGGATTGAAATGTTCGGGCATGGCAAGCGAATGAATATGCCGTGGTGGGGCGGTTTTGATCCGCGAGCTTGGGATGTGGCAAGCCTGATGGATTTTGCTGTGCCGGTGGTGGCGTGTCTGCTGGTCTGGCTGTTGGTTAATCGTGGGTGAAAAAAGGTGAGCTGTATATGCAACGGAGGAAGAAACCTCGTTGCGGGAAGCCTTGAAGAAGTATCGGGTGTTGCTGAACCGTGTTGATACGTCAACTGCACAGGATATTGAATGGCCAGCACTGCCGTAGGGTAAAACATATAAATTCTATAATTAGATGTATCTTTCCATTTACGGCAAGGAAGGGGGCTTGGAAGACGTAAGGCATCTCACACCGAGATTATTTTTTATATGTCAGGTGTCTGAAGTTTTGCTTTGGCTCTTAAAATGGTTTGCCGCGAGGTTTTGAATTCCCGGGCAATGGCACTTATACTTACACCTGACTTAATCCGTTCGAATACCACCTGTTTCTGTTCTTCATTTAACACAGGTGGTCGACCAAAACGTTTCCCTGCGCCCCGGGCTCTTACTATCCCGGAATGAGTGCGTTCAAGTAAAAGGTCTCGTTCAAATTCAGCGACTGCTGAAATTACTTGCATCATCATTTTTCCTGTTGGACTGGTCAGGTCAATGCCCCCCAATGCTAAGCAATGCACTCTGATACCTGTTTCGGTCAGTTGTTCCACTGTTTTCCTGATATCCATTGCATTACAACCAAGGCGATCCAGTTTTGTCACAATCAATTGATCACCACATTTCAGGCGAGCAAGCAACCGGTTAAAACCAGGACGCTCACTGGTTGCTGCTGAGCCGCTAATGTGTTCTTCGATTATTTGCTGAGGTTTGATTTTAAAACCTGCACTTTCGATTTCCCGGCGTTGATTTTCGGTGGTCTGATCCAGCGTTGATATCCGACAGTAAGCAAAAATTCGAGACATAGTGAGACTCTATACGAAATTGGTGTTCATATCATAATGCATCTCAGAAAATAATTTTGATTATTTTTGTGCATGTTTGTATGTACACGTTCGAAAATAAACGAATGCGTATGCAACCCCGTAATTTTGGTGAGACCCAAAATCGATTTTGTGAAAAATGGCTTTAACTCGGTTTGTTTTTCGAGTTCCGGGCGGACTCAAGGAAGAAGAATAGTGTTGCGTGTTATTTTAACCAGATTTCAAGTTGTTTGGTCGTGGAAAAGTGGAGCAAAATGTTGTTAAAGTGGAAAAATGATAAAAAAGTAAGTTTATTATATTACATTTTACCATTTAAATTTTGGTTGTCTTTAAGAACTGATATCGCTGTTTGTAATAATTCTTTGTTATCCAGCCATGATTTTTTCTTTATGTTTCCTTCAATGTAATCAAGCAATGTTCTGGTATTGATAGGTCTTCCCTGTTTTGCTACTTCCACTACAGCATCCCCTAGGATAATTCTGACTTCAGGAAGCTGCGCAGGGAACCACTTTAGGGTGTCTTTTGATTTCATGAATATATTCCTTAAAATATTATTGATTTTCATTGCGATATTGTATGTCTGATTCAGGATATGTTGACTTATACATCGGTTTTGTCTGGGTTATTGGATATGCCAATCCCTAATTTTATTAGAGCATGACTAAAAATGCTGAATATGATAAGGAGCGAAGTGATTATCAGTATGCTGTTCATATAGCCTCGAATTAGTAATGTGTTATATATGATATAGTTGACAATTTTTATCCTGGGTGTTCTTAAAGTTCGTAGATAAACATTGTCGTTTCAGGTATACAGGAATGCTAACAGATGGCGGCAAAAATCAGGCGGTTTATGGCGCAAGCTGAAGTGGCAACTGCAAACTATCTTATGCAGAGACTCTACACGGATTGGGTTTAAAAGTATACATAGATAACAGTTTTTATCTGAAGAAGAAAAATATCAAGGTGATATAGCCTATATGCCTTTGATGCGGAGGAATGAATGTGATGGGAGTGATGTATCTGAATAGTTGAAAAACCGCAGACACGCCTTATGCAAGAACGTGCTGCGGTTGGCTGGTAAATTTTTCGATAGTGCGAGTATTGAATGATTTCCAGCCGTTATTGATTTTACGCGTAACTCCATGAAAAAACTACTTATCTGTTGAGGAGTTTTTTTGGGGCATATATGGGACAGAAATAGGCCCCAGATAGACACTGAGATCGAACTTAGGATGCTTTTTAAAAAATGCAACTATCTGAAAAAACCTAGAAAACGCCAAGGAAACCACAGGATGGGAAAAAACACCTGTGAATTATGGACTTCCAGTTATATTCGCTCGGCGCAGCGTTAGTGTTTCATGAAATATTTTTTCCTGAATCATCAACGGCAATGGCGTTAATTCTGGCAATGGGAACCTATGGTGCAGGTTATGTGGCACGTATTGTCGGAGCATTTATTTTCGGCAAAATGGGCGACAGAATAGGGCGTAAAAAAGTGCTCTTTATTACCATCACCATGATGGGGATCTGTACCACCTTAATTGGTGTGTTACCGACTTATGCACAAATTGGTGTTTTTGCCCCCATCTTGCTGGTGACGCTGCGTATTATTCAGGGGTTGGGTGCAGGTGCGGAAATTTCCGGTGCCGGTACGATGCTGGCGGAATATGCGCCAAAAGGTAAGCGCGGAATTATCTCTTCATTTGTGGCTATGGGAACTAACTGCGGAACCTTGAGCGCAACGGCAATCTGGGCCTTTATGTTCTTCATTCTCAGTAAAGAGGAACTGCTGGCGTGGGGATGGCGTATACCTTTCCTGGCGAGCGTTGTCGTGATGGTCTTTGCTATCTGGTTGCGTATGAATCTGAAAGAAAGCCCGGTCTTTGAGAAGGTTAACGACAGCAACCAACCGACAGCAAAACCTGCACCTGCTGGTAGCATGTTCCAGAGCAAATCCTTCTGGCTGGCAACAGGGCTGCGTTTTGGTCAGGCTGGTAACTCAGGTTTAATTCAGACTTTCCTTGCAGGCTATTTAGTGCAGACGTTATTGTTTAACAAAGCAATTCCAACAGATGCATTGATGATCAGTTCGATTCTCGGCTTTATGACCATTCCGTTCCTTGGTTGGTTATCCGATAAAATTGGTCGCCGGATCCCGTATATTATTATGAATACCTCTGCAATTGTGCTGGCGTGGCCAATGCTTTCTATCATCGTAGATAAAAGCTATGCCCCGAGCACCATTATGGTTGCACTGATTGTGATTCATAACTGTGCGGTGCTTGGATTATTTGCTCTGGAAAACATTACCATGGCAGAAATGTTCGGCTGTAAAAACCGCTTTACCCGAATGGCTATTTCTAAAGAAATTGGTGGTCTTATCGCTTCCGGTTTTGGTCCTATCCTGGCGGGGATTTTCTGCACCATGACGGAATCCTGGTATCCGATCGCCATTATGATCATGGCATATTCTGTGATTGGTTTAATCTCTGCGCTGAAAATGCCAGAAGTGAAAGACCGTGATTTAAGTGCGCTGGAAGACGCCGCAGAAGATCAACCACATGTTGTAAGAGCTGCGCAACCGTCCAGAAGTCTGTAAATCCTCAATCCCTTCTCTTACCGGAGAGGGGATTTTTATTCATATAACAAAACATGTAGCTTGCTATATTTAATTTTAAGGAATTGTTATGGGAAATCATTTGTTATCAGCAAAAGCGACGCTCCCTGTTTATGATCGTAATAACCTGGCCCCAAGAATTGTTCATTTAGGCTTTGGTGCATTTCACCGTGCGCATCAGGGCGTGTATGCCGATATTCTTGCTACGGAACATTTCAGTGACTGGGGATATTATGAGGTCAACTTAATCGGCGGCGAACAGCAAATTGCCGATTTACAACAGCAAGATAATCTTTATACCGTTGCGGAAATGTCGGCTGATGCGTGGACGGCTCGCGTCGTTGGCGTCGTTAAAAAAGCCTTGCACGTACAAATAGATGGCTTAGAAACCGTGTTGGCTGCGATGTGTGAACCGCAAATCGCGATTGTCTCTCTGACAATCACCGAAAAAGGGTATTTCCACTCTCCGGCGACCGGACAGTTAATGCTTGATCACCCGATGGTCGTTGCCGACGTGCAAAATCCCCACCAGCCGAAAACTGCAACAGGGGTGATTGTTGAGGCGCTGGCTCGCCGTAAAGCGGCAGGACTTCCCGCATTTACCGTCATGTCATGTGACAACATGCCAGAAAACGGTCATGTTATGCGTGACGTTGTCACTTCCTATGCGCAAGCCATTGATGTAAAACTGGCACAATGGATCGAAGATAACGTGACTTTCCCATCAACAATGGTGGACCGTATTGTGCCCGCAGTGACAGAGGATACGCTGGCGAAAATCGAACAACTTACCGGTGTGCGCGATGCGGCAGGCGTTGCCTGTGAACCTTTCCGCCAGTGGGTAATAGAAGATAACTTTGTTGCCGGACGTCCGGAATGGGAAAAAGCGGGAGCTGAACTGGTTAGCGATGTGCTGCCTTATGAAGAAATGAAACTGCGTATGCTTAACGGCAGTCATTCATTCCTGGCGTATCTGGGCTATCTTGCCGGATATCAGCACATTAATGACTGCATGGAGGATGAACATTATCGTCATGCGGCGTATACCTTAATGTTGCAGGAACAAGCGCCGACGCTGAAAGTGCAGGGCGTTGATTTGCAAGATTACGCTAACCGATTAATTGAACGCTATAGCAACCCGGCGTTACGTCATCGAACCTGGCAGATTGCGATGGATGGCAGCCAGAAATTGCCACAGCGGATGTTGGATTCTGTTCGCTGGCATCTGGCGCATGACAGCAAGTTCGATCTGCTGGCGCTGGGCGTCGCGGGTTGGATGCGTTATGTCGGTGGTGTTGATGAACAGGGAAATCCGATAGAAATCAGTGATCCACTGTTACCTGTTATTCAGAAGGCAGTACAAAGTAGTGCTGAAGGGACAGCGCGCGTCCAGTCACTGCTGGCAATTAAGGCGATCTTTGGTGATGATTTACCAGGCAATAGTTTGTTTACGACAAAAGTAACGGAAGCGTACTTGTCTTTATTAGCGCATGGCGCGAAAGCGACCGTGGCGAAATATTCCGTGAAGTAAAAAAAGCAATGCCGCCATCGGCGGCATTCACACGCTTAGTTCATGCCGAGACGAATCAGGTCCAGTGGTGCCAGTTTCTCTTCACAACCTTCAACAACTACGGTTTTTCCGCGGCGGATTTGCTCAGCGGTCAGACCTTCAGTATCAATCGACAGGATCTTGCCAGTGTGACCGGTGCCGCTAACCATAACACGGCTGCCAGTGGTGATTGCGTTACGGTTACGATCGTAGGTCGTCATAGGTGTTTTCTCCTTTCTGATTTACAGTCGAAGCCCACGTAACGGGCGCAATATAAATACTCCTGTCGAGTGAAATATTTTTTGTTTTTGATCAAGCTCACATCTTTTTTGATGCATGCATGAGCCATAAGTCGGGGGAAAAGACTCTCACCCCGGATGGGATGAGAGGAAATGAATTACTCTTCGCTAAACCAGTCGCTGTTTTCCTGGCGGATCTGGCGCACAGATTCGCTGATTTCCTGCAAATGTTGCGTCATTGCACGTTCTACCGCATCGCCATCACGTTTTTGCAGGGCAGAGAAAATATCAAGATGCTGGCGTAACAGCATTTCTGGTGGAGAAACGTGGTCGAAACTCATATAGCGCACGCGATCAACGGTCGCTTTCAGGTTCTCAATGGTATCCCACGCCAGTTGACAGTCGGCAATCTGCGTCAGGAGTTGATGGAAGTTGTCATCAAGTTCAAAAAAATCATCCAGTTGCTTGCGCTCAATGGCAATGCGTTGCTGGTGAAGATTTTGTTCCAGTTGGTAGCACTGGCTTTCGGTAATCATGCTCGCCGCCCGACGCGCCACCGCGCACTCAATGGCCTGACGGATAAAACTGCCGTTGCGCACCTGGGCCATGGAAATTTTGTTGACGTAGCTGCCACGCTGCGGACGAATTTGAATCAGACCGTTTTCCGCCAGTTTAATAAAGGCTTCACGAACCGGCTGGCGTGACACATTGAAACGAACAGAAACTTCTTTTTCCGACAACGGTGTGCCTGGTGCAATCAGGCAATGGACAATGTCGCGGCGAAGAATACGATAAATCTGCTGATTGACAGGCTGTGTGGGATTAAGTTGCGTTTCGACGGTCATTCGTTCTTGCTTGTGAGTGAGTTAACTGCATGAGTCTACCACTTTTTTGTGACAAGCAATAACCCGGCAGTTACGCCGGGTATAAAAATTACTGACGGTGGACATTCAGTCCGGCATAGCTTTGGGTAACCGGCATCATTTCCAGGGTATTGATATTGACGTGAGCAGGCAGCGTTGACACCCACCAGACGGCTTCGCTGACATCTTCTGGCGTCAATGCAACGGTATTTTGATAGGTTTTTTCCGCTTTACCGTCATCGCCTTTAAAGCGGACATTGGAAAACTCGGTGCCACCCACCAGACCCGGTTCGATGTCGGTGACGCGCACCGCCGTACCATGCAGGTCCGTACGCAGATTCAGGCTAAACTGACGAACAAACGCTTTCGTCGCACCGTAAACGTTACCACCGGCATACGGCCAGCTGCCTGCCGTTGAGCCAATGTTAATAATATGACCATGATTACGTTCAACCATACCCGGTAAGACGGCGCGCGTCATATATACCAGGCCTTTGTTGTTGGTATCAATCATCGTTTCCCAGTCTTCAACGCTGGCTTTATGCGCAGGCTCCATGCCCAACGCCAGGCCGGCATTGTTTACCAGGATATCAATATTGCTCCACTCGGCAGGGAGCGAGGCCAGCATCTCTTCAATAGCGGCGCGGTTGCGAACGTCCAGTTGGGCGATATACAGATTATCTCCCAGTTCGTCTTTTAACTCCTGCAACCGCTCCTGGCGACGGCCAGTGGCGATAACTTTATGCCCTTGTTGAATAAAACGACGAGTAATGCATTCACCAAAACCTGCCGTTGCTCCAGTTACTAAAACGATCATCTCACTGTTCCTCAACGCTTTTGTGTGTCAATAACATAGCACGTGATGCTTAAGAGCGGGTAATACTGGTTTGCAAGATTGCACTCCGTTATCAGTAAGCCTACGCTATGGAACACCTCGCGTTCAGGAGAAGAAAATGACAACAATGAATCCTTTCCTTGTGCAAAGCACACTGCCGTATCTGGCTCCCCATTTTGATCAAATTGCCAACCATCACTATCGCCCGGCATTCGATGAGGGAATACAGCAAAAGCGGGCAGAAATAGCTGCCATCGCGCTTAACCCGCAAACACCTGATTTCAACAATACTATTCTGGCACTGGAACAAAGCGGAGAATTACTTACCCGCGTTACCAGCGTCTTTTTTGCGATGACTGCGGCGCATACCAATGATGAATTACAGCGTCTTGATGAACAGTTTTCCGCTGAACTGGCGGAACTTGCGAATGATATCTATCTGAACGGGGAATTATTCGCGCGGGTAGATGCTGTCTGGCAACGCCGTGAATCCCTGGGGCTTGATAGTGAATCCATCCGCCTGGTGGAGGTGATTCATCAACGTTTTGTCCTTGCCGGAGCCAAACTTGAGCAAGCTGATAAAGCAAAATTAAAAGTACTGAATACAGAAGCTGCGACCCTGACCAGCCAGTTTAACCAGCGGTTACTGGCAGCAAATAAATCCGGCGGTCTGGTTGTGAACGATATCGCGCAGCTGGCAGGAATGAGTGAACAAGAGATTGCGCTGGCGGCAGAGGCGGCTCGCGAGAAAGGTCTGGATAACAACTGGCTGATTCCGCTGCTGAATACCACCCAGCAACCAGCGCTTGCCGAAATGCGCGATCGTGCGACGCGTGAAAAACTGTTTATTGCGGGCTGGACGCGAGCGGAAAAAAATGATGCCAATGATACCCGCGCTATCATTCAACGTCTGGTGGAGATCCGTGCACAACAGGCTACATTACTTGGTTTTCCTCATTATGCCGCATGGAAAATCGCCGATCAGATGGCAAAAACGCCAGAAGCAGCACTCAACTTTATGCGGGAAATTGTTCCAGCGGCGCGTCAACGTGCGAGCGATGAATTAGCCTCCATACAGGCGGTTATCGATAAGCAGCAGGGCGGGTTTAGCGCGCAGCCGTGGGACTGGGCATTTTATGCCGAACAGGTACGGCGGGAGAAATTTGATCTTGATGAGGCGCAGCTCAAGCCATATTTTGAATTAAACACGGTGTTGAATGAAGGTGTATTCTGGACCGCGAATCAGCTCTTCGGTATTAAGTTTGTCGAACGTTTTGATATTCCTGTCTACCATCCTGACGTTCGGGTGTGGGAAATTTTTGATCATAATGGCGTGGGGCTGGCGTTATTTTACGGTGATTTCTTCGCCCGTGATTCAAAAAGCGGCGGTGCATGGATGGGCAATTTTGTTGAGCAATCAACGCTTAATGAAACGCACCCGGTAATTTATAACGTCTGCAATTATCAGAAACCCGCTGCCGGTGAGCCTGCGTTGTTACTCTGGGATGATGTCATAACCTTATTCCATGAATTTGGTCATACGCTGCACGGCCTTTTTGCCCGCCAGCGTTATGCCACGCTTTCCGGCACCAACACGCCGCGTGATTTTGTCGAATTTCCGTCGCAAATCAACGAACACTGGGCAACGCATCCGCAGGTATTCGCTCGCTACGCCCGGCATTATCAGAGCGGGGCAGCAATGCCTGACGAACTGCAACAGAAAATGCGTAATGCCAGCCTGTTCAACAAAGGGTATGAGATGAGCGAACTGCTTAGCGCCGCACTTCTCGATATGCGCTGGCATTGCCTGGAAGAAAACGAAGCAATGCAGGATGTCGATGATTTTGAAATGCGGGCGCTGGTGGCGGAAAATATGGATCTTCCCGCTATACCGCCACGCTATCGCAGCAGTTATTTCGCCCATATTTTTGGTGGTGGATATGCCGCGGGTTATTACGCTTATCTGTGGACGCAAATGTTGGCCGATGATGGTTACCAGTGGTTTGTTGAGCAGGGCGGATTAACGCGTGAAAATGGGCTGCGTTTTCGCGAGGCGATCCTTTCCAGAGGTAACAGCGAAGATCTGGAACGCCTGTATCGACAATGGCGCGGTAAGGCACCTCAGATTATGCCGATGCTGCAACATCGTGGCTTGAACGTATAAACACCACCAATGGCTGGCCTGGATTTATCGCCAGACCAGCCTCGTTATAGCAGTAATTGCAGCAGCTGGGCGAGGGAAAACTTCACCGCTAATGCGAATGCCGTTTCGCAGTCGCCAGCAAAATTACTTTTTTTGTATACCCTTCCGTTATAATAATTTTCAAATTCAGCCGGACCAGATGAGCAACATTAGCGGCAGTCTGGATAAGAAAAGCGCGCCGACCGTCGTTCGGGTCACTCATTTGCAGAAATAAAAATAAATTAGCCTGATGGCCTGAACTACTGGGCCATTAGGTTATTGGGTTATGCTATTTGTCATCCTTTTAATTGCGATAATGCAGGCTTAATTTACAGAATTAAACACTTTTTTATCTGCTGATTTTGTTTCAAATCACAATGTTATCTCAGAGATGACTCATAACTTCGGATTTCTATGAAAATATTGACGTAATTTTGCTTTTCTCTCGTTAGAATAGCGCGCACAAGGAACTGTGAAAAAGGAGTGGCAATGATCAAGAAGACAACGGAAATTGATGCCATCTTGTTAAATCTCAATAAGGCTATCGATGCCCACTACCAGTGGCTGGTAAGTATGTTTCGCAGCGTAGTCGCGAGAGATGCCAGTAAGCCAGAAATAACGGATAACCATTCTTATGGACTGTGCCAGTTTGGTCGGTGGATTGATCATCTGGGACCACTCGATAACGATGAATTACCTTATGTTCGGCTAATGGATTCTGCCCATCAACATATGCATAACTGTGGTCGGGAATTAATGCTGGCTATTGTTGAAAATCACTGGCAGGACGCGCATTTCGACGCCTTTCAGGAAGGGTTGCTTTCTTTTACTGCGGCATTAACCGATTACAAAATTTATTTGCTGACGATCCGAAGCAATATGGATGTTTTGACGGGATTGCCGGGTCGTCGGGTTCTTGATGAATCCTTTGATCATCAGTTACGCAACGCTGAGCCTCTGAATCTTTATTTAATGTTGTTGGATATTGACCGATTTAAATTGGTTAATGATACCTACGGGCATTTAATCGGCGATGTAGTATTACGCACCCTGGCAACTTACTTAGCCAGTTGGACGCGCGATTACGAAACGGTTTATCGCTACGGGGGCGAAGAATTTATCATTATTGTCAAAGCGGCTAATGATGAAGAAGCATGTCGTGCAGGTGTCAGAATTTGCCAGTTAGTCGATAACCATGCCATCACACATTCTGAAGGGCATATCAACATTACCGTGACAGCAGGTGTCAGTCGCGCATTTCCTGAAGAGCCTCTGGATGTGGTCATTGGAAGAGCGGACCGGGCAATGTATGAGGGTAAGCAAACCGGAAGAAATCGCTGCATGTTTATTGACGAACAAAATGTGATTAACCGAGTTTAAGCTCCGTTTAACATTCATTGAGAAAACTGATGCTACTGTGTCAACGATCCGTTATCAGTGCAGGAAAATGCCTGTTAGCGTAAAAGCAAAACACAAATCTATCCATGCAAGCATTCACCGCCGGTTTACTGGCGGTTTTTTTTCGCCGTCATAAAAATCAGGCCCCTTGTACACAGTTGTAACAAGGGGCCGGTTAGGTGAGGGATTATCTCCGTTCATTAGTCATCCCATTTGTGGCTGAAATACGCGGCCAGAAAACCAGAAAATAAAATTATTCCCAGTACGGCCATAAAAACATTCATATTACCCAGCATTATTTGCCTCCGTTTATGGTGTGGTGTGTTTCCTCGCTTACCTTAATTTTCATCTCAATGAGAAAGATATTAGCAGAGGTAACCTAAACGAAGGCTGAATTAAATTTTTATTGTGTTCGACTTAAATCAACAAAGCGCGGGCTGCCCCCACGGTCTTGCACGAATTCCTTTTAACATCAGCACCCACGCAGCAATGATCACCAACGCTAAGATGATAAACAGCGAGAAAGGCGGCAGACTGGTAAGCACTATGCCACTCACTAATGGGTTAATCGCCGCACCAAGCCAGCCTAAAGACTGAGCGGAAAAATAGCTGGCTTTCATTCCTGGCGGCGCAATATGGTCAATCAACATATACTCGCCCGGCGCATAAATGATTTCACCGACAGTAAATACCGCAGCTGACATACCCCACAATAGCAGGCTGTTGCCGGAAAAAATAAAACCGACCAGCCCGATGACGAAACAGAGGGTGCCTGCTGTCATCAGCGCGCGGATGTTAGCCGGGTTAAGGCGGCGGCCCACGGAATATTGCAACGTAACCACCATGGCAGCATTCACCGGAAGAACAACCGCGACCACCTTTTCGGCAAAATCACCATCAGCAATCACCATCACATATTGTGAAATGCATGAAGCAAATGCGCCGCTAACAAAAGAAGCCAGAAAGCCAGAGCAGGTAAACCACAACAGTGCTTTATCTTGTAATAAAACTTTCGGCGACCAGACACTGCCTGTTTCCGTGGCGATGATTTTCTCGCTGCGCTTTACCCAAATTTGAATGAAAAGCATGGGGAACGCGGAACAGATAGCTGCCAGCCAGAAGGGCAGATTGATGCTCTGCATCACCAACAGCGTGCCGAGTGGCGGACCGATGGTCCAGCCAATGTTGAGCATGGTGTAGTTGATTGAGAAAATCTTCGTTTTGCTGGTGGACGAAAGATTGTCGGCAAACCAGGCTTTCAGCACGGTAGCAAAAACGGAGTAGGCGCAGTTAATAAGGGCAAAAAAGAGCACCACCAGCGTCACGTTATTCACTAAAGGAATGGCAATAAAACCGCTAGCGAAGGCGGTAATTGCCATTAACATATAGCGTTTCTTGTCGAACTTATCCGCCAGGATACCAAAACCGAGGCTAAAAACGACGCCAATAGTGAGCGCAATTGTCATCGCATAACCGATTAGATCGACACTCAGGCTGTACTGGCGACTCAAGTAAATGGTCATAAACGGCAGCGTAGCGCCGCGTCCGATGGTTAATAACAACGACGAGGCAAGAAGGGCGCTGGTAGAGCGTCGTAGGGATAAGTTCATTTGTCTGTCCGGCAGTGCGTTTCGTTATGTTTTGTTTTAGAGATGTAAAGGAATAGCATGGCAAAAATCCGAAGTATAGCGACTTATTTGCGCATTAATGCCGTCGTAAACGGTGACTAACGAATCAACTGTTAAAGAAAAGTAAATTCAGCTAAGTTGATTGCTTACAAAAGATGAAATTCAGAGGCGGTAGAATGTCGCGAAAAGATGGGGTGTTGGCGCTACTGGTAGTGGTTGTATGGGGGCTAAATTTTGTGGTCATCAAAGTGGGGCTTCATAACATGCCACCGCTGATGCTGGCCGGTTTGCGCTTTATGCTGGTTGCTTTCCCGGCCATCTTTTTTGTCGCACGACCGAAAGTACCACTGAATTTGCTGCTGGGGTATGGATTAACCATCAGTTTTGCGCAGTTTGCCTTTCTGTTCTGCGCTATTAACTTTGGTATGCCTGCTGGACTGGCCTCGTTGGTGTTACAGGCACAAGCGTTTTTTACTATCGTGCTTGGCGCGTTTACTTTCGGTGAACGACTACATGGCAAACAATTGGCGGGGATCGCCTTAGCGATTTTTGGCGTACTGGTGTTAATCGAAGATAGTCTGAACGGTCAGCATGTGGCGATGCTCGGCTTTATGTTGACCCTGGTGGCAGCATTTAGTTGGGCGTGTGGCAACATCTTCAATAAAAAGATCATGTCGCACGCAACGCGTCCGGCAGTGATGTCGCTGGTAATCTGGAGCGCATTAATCCCAATCATTCCCTTCTTTGTTGCCTCGCTGATTCTCGATGGTTCCGCAACCATGATTCACAGTCTGGTTACTATCGATATGACCACCATCTTGTCTCTGATGTATCTGGCGTTTGTGGCGACAATTGTTGGTTATGGGATCTGGGGGACGTTACTGGGACGCTATGAAACCTGGCGGGTTGCACCGTTATCGTTACTGGTGCCTGTAGTTGGACTGGCAAGTGCGGCACTATTGTTGGATGAACGCTTAACGGGTCTGCAATTTTTCGGTGCGGTGCTCATTATGACCGGGCTGTATATCAATGTATTTGGCTTGCGGTGGCGTAAAGCGGTAAAGGTCAGAGGCTAAACCATACGCACAGAATGTGATGCCAGCACTCTGTGCGTCTGCTTTTATCGCGGGAAAAAGTACTTTACCTGGAACTCGAAAATATTGCTGTAAAGTAACGAATAATCCAGCGGAATAGAGTTACTATCCACAGCCTGGGTCTGAATTTTAAGTATGGGATCCCGTGGGCTGATCCGTAAAATACTGGCGATTTCTGGGGTAGGAAAAGTCGGGGAGAAAGTTTCAAAGGTGCCAATGATTTTGATCCCGCATTCGTTCTCAATATACGAAAATTTGGATTTTTGCATATGCGATACGGTTAAATCAGGAAAACGTGCCACTGACATCCACGTTTCTTCTAATTGTGCTGCATTATCCTCAATGAATCGCAGTCTCTTTATGTAATAAACCTGCTCACCAGTCACTAAATTCAGCTCAGTCGCAATAGTAGGAGAAGCATCCTGCACTTCAAATTTCATAATCTGACTTCCTGCCTCTTTGCCGCTTTTATGTGCAATTTCACTGAAACTGTTCATGTGATCAATGTGTGCAACAAAATTCTTTTTTTGAATGTATGTTCCTGAACCATGCTTTCTGTGAATAATTCCTTCGCCTTCCAGCAGGGATAATGCCTTACGCAGGGTATTACGCGAAACATTATAACGAACAGCGAGTTCCGCTTCTGACGGCAACAAATCACCAACATGCCATGAATTGCCATTGATCTCGGATTTAAGTAAGCGGGCAATCTTTTGAAAAATCACTTTTGCACCTTTTAAGAGCCATTGAAAACAAGGAGTTGAGACCTGATTAGTTTATCGTATGGCCGAGTCGTTTAATTATCACCCTGTTGTTGAACAACTTTATTGCTGTATTACTGTGATCAATGTACCAGGACGTGTAGCTACTGTGGGATATGATATTTACACAATGTAGTCTGTTATATACCAGTAAGGAAAAATATGAAAAAGATATTGTTAGTTTGCGCTGCGGGCATGTCAACCAGTATGCTGGTTAAACGTATGATTGATCATGCTACCGCTATTTCACTTGAAGTTAATATTTCCGCATTGGCGATTGCAGAGGCTAAAGGGAAAATTAAAAATAACGAAGTTGACGTTGTTTTACTTGGTCCGCAAGTTCGCTTTCAGAAACCAGAGATTGAAGCCGTTGCACAGGGGAAAATGCCTGTAGCCGTTATCGAGATGAAAGACTATGGCACAATGAACGGACAGGCAGTTCTTGAATTTGCGATGAAACTACTGCAAGAGTAAGAATCTAATATTATTAAACTATTACCTGAACTAACTTTTCACACATCATAAAATGGATATGGCATACATGCTTTATTGGGATGTATAAATATCCAGGACAACAGGTATAAAAAAATGGGATTAATGGCATCATTCGAACGTGGAATGGAACGTTTTCTTGTTCCAGTTGCTATCAAGTTAAACTCACAAAAACATGTTGCAGCGGTGAGAGATGGATTCGTTTTTACGTTTCCAATTATCATGGCAAGCTCATTAATTATATTAATTAACTTTGCCATATTATCGCCCGACGGTTTTATTGCCGGATTACTGCATCTGAACAGCATTTTCCCCAACCTTGAAAAAGCACAAGCTATTTTTACTCCGGTAATGAATGGTTCTGTAAATATCATGTCAATTATGATTGCTTTCCTGGTCGCCAGGAATGTGGCGATTAGCTATGAGCAAGATGATCTTTTATGCGGATTAACGGCAATAGGAGCATTTTTTATTGTTTATACCCCATACCAGATGATAGATGGGCAGGCATTCCTGACGACCAAATATCTCGGCGCGCAGGGGTTGTTTGTTGCTGTTATCGTTGCATTGATCACCAGTGAAATATTTTGTCGCTTAGCTCGAAACCCCAAAATCACCATAACGATGCCGGCAGCTGTACCTCCTGCGGTAGCGCGTTCATTTAAAGTTTTATTGCCAATATTTTTTGTCATGGTGTTCTTTTCCGCACTTAATTATTGCCTGACATTGATATCCCCGGCAGGATTAAATGATCTCATTTACACATTAATCCAGACGCCGCTCAAACATATGGGAACGAATATCTTTGCGGTAATTATCCTGGGGGCTGTGGGTAATTTCCTCTGGGTGCTGGGGATCCACGGACCTAATACAACTTCGGCAATTCGAGAAACCGTTTTTTCTGAGGCTAATCTGGAGAATCTCTCCTGGGCCGCTCAACACGGCACTACCTGGGGCGCGCCATATCCGATTACCTGGACTTCTATTAATGATGCATTCGCCAACTGCGGCGGTTCAGGTATGACGTTGGGGTTATTGTTGGCTATTTTTATCGCTTCTAAGCGTGCGGAATACCGTGATCTGGCAAAAATGTCATTTATCCCCGGTATTTTCAATATCAATGAACCGATAATGTTCGGCCTTCCTATTGTACTTAACCCCATCATGATGGTGCCGTTTATTATGGTTCCCATTGTTAACTGTGCCATTGGTTACTTCTTTGTTTCGATGGAAATTATTCCACCGGTTGCTTATGCCGTGCCCTGGACTACGCCCGGACCTTTAATTGCTTTCCTCGGAACCGGGGGAAACTGGCTGGCATTACTGGTTGGTTTTTTATGTTTAGGTGTGGCGACAATGATCTATTTACCTTTTGTTATCGCCGCCAACAAAGTCAATAACATGACAACTAACGGATAATTCCATTTACCCAGGAAGGAGATTGTGATGTTTGCAGATGAAGAACTTGTTATGGAGTTACTGATCAACGCGGGACAGGCTCGTTCTGATGCGATGGAAGCCATACGTTGTGCCGGGCAAAAAGACTGGCAGGGCGCAACTAAACTAATGGCCAGCTCTGAATCTGCCTGTCTTCAGGCGCATAAGATTCAGACCGCGTTAATTAGTCAGGATGAAGGCTGTGGCAAAATAGAAGTTAATTTAATTCTGATACATGCACAGGATCATTTGATGAATGCAATATTATGCCAGGATTTAGCCAGGGAAATTATTTCATTAAGAAAAGAGCTCCATGCCTGATTTTTTCTCCAGTGCGATATCTGGAGGAAATTACTACACTCTTAAGGATAAGTCATGAATATAAAGACGCTTAACGTCAGCCTTTTGTCTATTTCTATTATTACAGCATTGTTTCCGTTGAACGCGATGGCAACAAAATTAACCATAGAGCAGCGCCTTGAATTGCTTGAAAATGAATTGTCGCAAAATAAACAAGAGCTGAAAGCAACACAGAATGAACTGGGAGTATATAAATTCCGACTTTCGACATTACAAAAAAGCATCACAGAAAATAAATATCAATCGGCCTCGCTTGCCGAAATATCAGCGACATCTCCCGTTGCTGATAACATCAAAAATGAAAACGGTGAACAGAACTCGTTTGCCGCAGCACATACTATAAATGGATCGCAGCAAATTGCCGTTATTGAAAGTAAAGGCGATAAAACCACTATCGAAAGCGTGACCCTGAAAGATATCAGTAAATATATAAAGGATGATATTGGATTCAGCTATCAGGGGTACTTCCGCTCAGGCTGGGGCACCGGTAATCACGGCTCACCACAAACTTATGCAGCGGGTTCTCTGGGACGTTTTGGTAACGAGATGAGTGGTTGGTTTGACCTGACCTTAAATCAGCGTGTTTATAATCAGGACGGTAGAACGGCAAATGCGGTCGTTACCTATGATGGAAACGTAGGTCAGCAGTATAACGATGCCTGGTTTGGTGACAGTGCCAATGAAAATATCATGCAGTTCAGTGATATTTATCTGACAACGCGAGGTTTTTTACCCTTCGCACGAGAGGCAGAATTCTGGGTCGGCAAACATAAACTCCCGCAATATGAGATCCAAATGCTGGACTGGAAAACCTTAACCACGGATGTTGCCGCGGGTGTGGGGATTGAAAACTGGGCGCTTGGTGTAGGGCTGTTTGATATGTCCTTAAGCCGAGATGATGTCGATGTTTACTCTCGTGATTTTACGCGTACCAGTCAGATGAATACCAATTCTGTGGATGTTCGTTATCGCAATATCCCGTTATGGGATGATGCGACGTTGTCATTAATGGCTAAATATTCCGCACCTAATAAAACGGATCAACAACAAGATAATGAAAATGACGACAGTTATTTTGAAATGAAAGATAGCTGGATGCTGACTTCTGTTTTACGGCAAAACTTGCAACGCGATACGTTTAATGAATTTACGTTACAGGTTGCCAATAATTCCTATGCCAGCAGTTTTGCCAGTTTCTCAGATGCCAGTAATACGATGGCGCATGGTCGCTATTACTATGGTGACCATACCAATGGGATCGCCTGGCGTTTAATCTCTCAGGGCGAGATGTATCTGACTGACAATATTATTATGGCTAACGCGCTTGTCTATTCTCATGGCGAAGATGTTTATAGTTATGAAAGTGGCGCTCATAGTGATTTTGACAGTATTCGCACCGTAATAAGACCGGCCTGGATCTGGAATACATGGAATCAGACGGGGCTTGAATTAGGCTGGTTTAAGCAACAGAACAAAACTCAGCAGGGGGTAACGCTAAATGAATCGGCTTATAAAACGACACTCTGGCATGCATTGAAAGTGGGTGAAAGTATTTTAGGTTCACGACCAGAAATTCGCTTCTACGGGACGTATATCAATATTCTGGATAACGAATTATCGAATTTTAAGTTTAATGAGAACAGCAAAAACGAGTTTATGGCCGGCATCCAGGCGGAAGTCTGGTGGTAATCTATTTTAGTTAAGGAGTTGTGTATGTCAGGATTTAAAAAAGATTTTTTATGGGGCGGTGCGGTAGCCGCACATCAATTGGAAGGTGGCTGGAATGAAGGAGGAAAAGGCATCAGTATCGCTGATGTAATGACTGCTGGCGCTCACGGGGTGCCGCGTGAAGTGACAGAAGGCGTTATCGACGGACTTAATTATCCCAATCATGAAGCAATTGATTTTTATCATCGTTATAAAACAGATATTCAGTTATTTGCCGGGATGGGATTCAAATGCTTTCGAACTTCCATTGCCTGGACACGAATCTTTCCGCAAGGTGACGAACAGGAGCCGAATGAAGAGGGTTTACAATTTTATGATGATCTCTTCGATGAATGCCTGAAGCAGGGAATGGAACCTGTGGTGACGCTTTCGCATTTTGAGATGCCTTATCATCTGGTGACAAAATATGGTGGCTGGCGAAACCGTAAACTGATCGACTTTTTTATCCACTTCGCATCAACGGTCTTTACGCGCTATAAAGAAAAAGTAAAGTACTGGATGACGTTTAACGAAATCAATAATCAGGTGAATTTCAGCGAAAGCCTGTGTCCATTTACTAATTCCGGTATCTTGTATTCGCCAGAGGAAGATCTCAATGAGCGCGAACAAATAATGTACCAGGCGGTACATTATGAGTTAGTTGCCAGTGCCCTGGCGGTACAGACTGGAAAACTGATCAATCCTGAATTTAATATCGGCTGTATGATTGCTATGTGCCCCATCTATCCTCTGACGTGTGCACCCAACGATATGATGATGGCCACGAAAGCGATGCATCGTCGTTACTGGTTTACTGATGTTCATGCTCGTGGATATTATCCGCAACATATGCTGAATTACTTTGCAAGGAAAGGATTCAACCTCGATATCACACCAGATGATAACGCGATTCTTGCCAGAGGTTGTGTCGACTTTATCGGCTTTAGCTACTACATGTCTTTTACGACGCAATTTTCGCCAGATAATCCGCAACTGGATTATGTTGAACCACGAGATTTGGTCAGCAACCCTTATATCGATACATCCGAATGGGGATGGCAAATTGATCCGGCAGGGCTACGTTATTCACTCAACTGGTTCTGGGATCATTTCCAATTGCCGCTGTTTATTGTCGAAAATGGATTTGGTGCGGTTGACCAGAGACAAGCTGACGGCACGGTGAACGATCACTATCGCATTGATTACTTTTCCTCCCATATTCGGGAAATGAAAAAAGCCGTAGTTGAAGATGGTGTTGACTTAATTGGCTACACCCCGTGGGGTTGCATTGACCTGGTTTCTGCCGGAACAGGAGAAATGAAAAAACGCTACGGAATGATTTATGTCGATAAAGACAACGAAGGGAAGGGAACGCTGGAACGGATACGTAAAGCATCGTTTTACTGGTATCGGGATCTCATCGCCAACAATGGCGAAAATATATGAGACTTCAGGAAGATATTACGGAAATGTCAGGCTCTGTGATCAGAGCCTGACAATAACTACATAGCGTGTTGATTATAATAGGGCACGCCGAGCGCATCCGACTTATCACTGCCAGTACCCATGTGATTTAAATCAAACGGTGGTTGTTCCTGCGATGTGGGAACAACCACGACATTGCCACAGGAAGTAACAACCGGCTGCGTGGTTTGTTCCGCAACGCCCTGCGCAGAAAAGAGAATAAGCGCAGTTGCTATTGCGGATAAAAGTGGTTTCATGATTGCCTCAGTGACGTTGTCACGTTATCAACTAGTTGTTGTAATGATTTAATGGATGTAAAAAACGCGATTCACCTTGCATATTGGTCATCCGGTATTTATGCGGCGGAACATCAAAGTAATTTTTGAAGGTTCGGGTCAGAGTTTGTTGGGACTCGAAGCCATATCGTTCTGCCAGATAGAGTATCGGCTCGTTACTTTCCTTCAGCTTTTGCGCGATTTCCGTCATCTTACGGCTACGGATGTATTGACCTAATGAATGACCGGTTTCTTTTTTAAACATCCGTTGCAGGTGCCATTTGGAGTAACCCGAACGCTCTGACACTTTCTCCAGTGACAGTGGCGATTCCAGGTTGTCCTCGATCCAGTCCAAAATGCTATGAATGGTAATAGCGTCAGTATTGCGTCTGGACATCGTCATACCTCTTTTTTCGTTTACGGCAGGACTTTCTTAAGCAAATGCTCAAGTGTTGCCACTTCGTCCGCCGTCAGGTTTTTTGTTAATTCTTGATGCAGGTCCTGGCCAACTAATTGATGGCATTGTTCACATATTGCCGCGCCGCTGGTGGTAAGTTTTACCAGTACGCCGCGCTTATCATTCGGGTTCGGCAACCTTTCCACCCAGCCTTTACAGACCAGGCGATCCAGCATACGGGTCAGTGCCCCCAGGTCGACCGACAACACTTTTTTCAGTTCAACCGGAGTAATACACGCCGCGCAGCGGATAGAGCAGAGCACCTTAAACTGTGCCGCGGTAATATCCAGCGGAGACAGATACTCGTTAAGCAGGCGATCTTTCTTCTGATTAACCATATGGATTAAGCGACCCAATGGAATAATTTCATTGAACAGATCGCTGGTACTTTTCACATTAGTTGCCCTGGCAAGTAATTAGTTGCAGGGGATAATATTGCCCAGGCAAGTATAAGTCAAATGAATGAATTGACCGATGCCACGTTTTGCTAAATCGGTTCAAGTTTTGGTCAATGCGATGCAAGGTTAGCTAAAGAGTGACACTTTATCCTTGTTTACCCCTTATACTTTTCGCTGATAAACCAGATACACAGGATAACAACCACCAATGTTAGATTTGTTTAAAGCAATAGGCCTGGGGCTGGTGGTGTTACTGCCGTTAGCTAACCCATTAACAACTGTCGCGTTATTTCTTGGCCTGGCAGGCAACATGAACAGTGCCGAACGTAATCGTCAGTCGTTGATGGCCTCGGTGTACGTATTTGCCATCATGATGGTGGCGTATTACGCCGGGCAACTGGTGATGGATACATTTGGCATTTCGATTCCCGGTCTGCGAATTGCAGGCGGCTTAATCGTCGCGTTTATCGGTTTTCGGATGCTCTTTCCGCAACAGAAAGCGATTGATTCACCGGAAGCGAAAAGCAAGTCGGAAGAGCTGGAAGATGAACCCAGTGCCAATATTGCTTTTGTACCACTGGCAATGCCAAGTACCGCCGGTCCGGGAACCATTGCGATGATTATTAGCTCGGCCTCCACAGTGCGTCAGAGTTCAACCTTCGCTGATTGGGTACTGATGGTTGCGCCGCCGCTGATCTTTTTCTTGGTGGCGGTTATTTTGTGGGGAAGTCTACGCAGCTCTGGCGCAATTATGCGGCTGGTGGGCAAGGGGGGTATTGAAGCGATCTCCCGTCTGATGGGATTCCTGCTGGTATGTATGGGCGTGCAGTTTATTATTAACGGCATCCTGGAAATCATTAAAACGTATCATTAAAAAAGGCCCGAATGGGCCTTTCAACTATTGCGTCTGTTCTTCGAGTGTCACTGGCCAGCGGCGAAAAATGATGATTGACCATATTAACGCAGCAAAAGCAGGCACCGCGCCCACATAACCAATCATCGACATTGACCAGTGCAGACTCACCTGATTACCTACCAACGCACCCGCGCCGATTCCAATATTAAATATCCCGGAGAATAGCGCCATCGCGACGTCGGTGGCATCTGGTGCCAGCGCCAGCACTTTAACCTGCATACCAAGCCCGATGATCATCATCGCGATCCCCCAGAAAATACTCAGCACCCCGAGGTGTATTTCACTGTTCGCCGCAGGTAGCAGCAGTGCCAGGCACACCAGCAATAGCGCAATCGCTGTACTCACCAACGCAGACGCATACTGATTACCCAGTTTACCGAAAATCACGCTGCCAATAATGCCCGCACCACCGAGTAATAACAGTAATGCCGTGGCAAAGTTGGCGCTGAATCCCGCAATGTTTTGTACAAAAGGCTCGATATAGCTGTATGCCGTGTAATGGGCGGTGACAACCACCACAGTTAACAAATAAATGCTCATCAATGCCGGGCGGCGGAACAATAGCGGGAGGCTTTTCAATGAACCGGAATGCTCACTGGGCAGCAAGGGAAGTAACTTAATCAGGCACAAAAGGGTAATAAGCGCCCCGATACCAATCGCGAAGAAGGTCATTCGCCAGCCAAAATACTGCCCCACAATGCGCCCGAGAGGTAAACCTAATACCATTGCCAGTGCTGTACCGGTGGCAATTAAACTCAATGCCTGTGCTCGCTTCCCGGCTGGAGCCATACGGATCGCCAGAGACGCCGTAATCGACCAGAAAATCGCATGTGCAAAAGCCACACCAATGCGACTGATCACCAGAACGGTAAAACTCCACGATAAAAACGACAGTACGTGGCTGGCAATAAACACCACAAACAGGCAGATCAGTAATTTGCGGCGTTCAACCTGGCTGGTCATTAACATAAAAGGCAATGACATTAGCGCCACTACCCATGCATAAATTGTCAACATGATGCCGACCTGAGCGGTTTGCATGTGAAAACTATGCGCAATGTCAGAGAGCAGGCCAACAGGGACAAATTCGGTGGTATTGAAGATAAAGGCGGCGACTGCCAGCGTAACGACCCGTAGCCACGCTACTTTGCGGGAAACAGTGTTTGTTGTCATAACAGATTATCGGGTGAGTTGCGAAAAAGTGATGAAATGATCTTAAAACGGTTAATGATGTGAATACAATGCATTTGTGATCTGGATCGCATTTCCATCTCTCTGACGGTTGTTCTGTCACGCATCAGAGAGTTGTTAACATCACATTTTAATGACGATCAGGAAGGGGGCCTGTTCTTCTTTTACTTGAGGTGCAATATTACGAACGGGAAAATCATCAGGAAGAGATATGTAATTGCTGATGCTTACTGGCGTAACCATATTTGCCCCATATAGTCATAAGTCATCGGAACATCACTATATAGAGCATATTAGCCGCATGAACTATCAAAAATAGCTCATTGGTAACCCTGTTTTGCCGAGTCAGGCGCATCCAGCAGTTGAATAAATGCCTCAAGCGGACGCGTTTTCGCACCACGACGCCAGACCAGCCAGGTTGTTAACCAACGCCATTGCTCAGCTAACGGCCACGCTTCAACCTGGTGATGCCCCGGCATACTTTCCAGCATAGAGCGTGGAATAAGCGCAATGCCTGCTCCTGCGACCACACAGGCCAACATCCCGTGATAAGACTCCATCTCGTGAATAGTTCCCGGAGCGGCACCGTCAGCATGAAACCAGCTTTCGAAGTGGCGACGATACGAACAATTGGCGCGGAAGGCATAAATGTTACTGCCATTCACCTGACTGGCACGGGTTACTGGCGCATGTCCTTGTGGCGTGACGATCATTAGTTCCTCGCGGTATACCGGTATCCCGTCGATGGCAGTATGGTTAATGGGCCCATCAATAAACGCCGCATTCAGTTTTCCCTCCAGCACACCTTCCAGCATAGTGCCGGAAGGGCCGGTGGAAAGTGAAAACTGAATTTTGGGATAACGACGGTTAAATTCCGCCAGCGTGGCCGGAATGCGCACTGCAGCGGTGCTTTCCAGCGATCCCAGAGAAAATAAACCTTGCGGCTCATCGCCAGCGACAACGCTCCGCGCTTCATCCACTAACGTGAGAATTTGTTGGCTATAGCGTAAAAAGTTATGCCCGGCAGGCGAGAGACGTAAACGCTGATTCTCGCGAATAAACAGATCAACCCCCAGTTCTGTTTCCAGCTGGCGTAGACGGGTAGTGAGATTCGACGGCACGCGATGCACTTTTGCTGCAGCCTGGGTAATGCTGCCAGCTTCGGCAACCGCGTTGAACATCTCCAGTTGGGTCAGATCCATAGCATTCTCGATTCGTGAATAAGTGGCTTAATATTATTCATTTTAAAGCAAGAGTAAATCTGCGTATCTTCATACCATGACTCATAAAGGAGATACCCCGATGACCATTACTCCGGCAACTCATGCAATTTCGATAAATCCTGCCACTGGTGAACAACTTTCTGTGCTGCCGTGGGCTGGTGTTGACGATATCGAAAACGCGCTTCAGCTGGCAGCAGCAGGCTTTCGCGACTGGCGCGAGGCAAATATAGATTATCGTGCTGAAAAACTGCGTGATATCGGTAAGGCTCTGCGCGCCCGTAGCGAAGAAATGGCGCAAATGATCACCCGTGAAATGGGCAAACCAATCAACCAGGCGCGCGCTGAAGTGGCGAAATCGGCGAATTTGTGTGACTGGTATGCAGAACATGGTCCAGCGATGCTGAAAGCGGAACCTACGCTGGTGGAAAATCAGCAGGCGGTTATTGAGTATCGACCGTTGGGGACGATTCTGGCGATTATGCCGTGGAATTTTCCGTTATGGCAGGTGATGCGTGGTGCTGTTCCCATCATTCTTGCTGGTAACGGCTACTTACTTAAACATGCGCCGAATGTGATGGGCTGTGCACAGCTCATTGCCCAGGTGTTTAAAGATGCGGGTATCCCACAAGGCGTATATGGCTGGCTGAATGCCGACAACGACGGTGTCAGTCTGATGATTAAAGACTCGCGCATTGCTGCTGTCACAGTGACCGGAAGTGTTCGTGCTGGAGCGGCTATTGGCGCACAGGCTGGAGCGGCACTGAAAAAATGCGTACTGGAACTGGGTGGTTCGGATCCGTTTATTGTGCTTAACGATGCCGATCTGGAACTGGCGGTGAAAGCGGCGGTAGCCGGACGTTATCAGAATACCGGACAGGTTTGTGCAGCGGCAAAACGCTTTATCATCGAAGAGGGAATTGCTTCGGCATTTACCGAACGTTTTGTGGCAGCTGCGGCAGCCTTGAAAATGGGCGATCCCCGTGATGAAGAGAACGCTCTCGGACCAATGGCTCGTTTTGATTTGCGTGATGAGCTGCATCATCAGGTGGAAAAAACACTGGCGCAGGGTGCGCGTTTGTTACTGGGAGGGGAAAAGATTGCTGGGGCAGGTAACTACTATCCGCCAACGGTTCTGGCGAATGTTACCCCAGAAATGACCGCGTTTCGGGAAGAAATGTTTGGCCCCGTTGCGGCAATCACCATTGCGAAAGATGCAGAACATGCGCTGGAACTGGCTAATGATAGTGAGTTCGGCCTTTCAGCGACCATTTTCACCACCGACGAAACACAGGCCAGACAGATGGCGGCACGTCTGGAATGCGGTGGGGTATTTATCAATGGTTATTGTGCCAGCGATGCGCGAGTCGCCTTTGGTGGCGTGAAGAAGAGTGGCTTTGGTCGTGAGCTTTCCCATTTTGGCTTACACGAATTCTGTAATATCCAGACGGTGTGGAAAGACCGGGTCTGACGCTATATATTCAGCTCTGATATACTCGCAGGTCTTTTCAGACCTGCGGTCCAGGAGTAGAAAGTGGCAGTCGCCATGGATAATGCAATTTTAGAAAACATCTTGCGGCAAGTGCGGCCGCTCATTGGTCAGGGTAAAGTCGCGGATTATATTCCGGCGCTGGCTACGGTAGACGGTTCCCGATTGGGGATTGCTATCTGTACCGTTGATGGACAGCTTTTTCAGGCCGGAGACGCGCAAGAACGTTTTTCCATTCAGTCTATTTCCAAAGTGCTGAGTCTCGTTGTCGCCATGCGTCATTACTCCGAAGAGGAAATCTGGCAACGCGTCGGCAAAGATCCGTCTGGATCACCGTTCAATTCTTTAGTGCAACTGGAAATGGAGCAGGGTATTCCGCGTAATCCGTTTATTAATGCCGGTGCGCTGGTGGTCTGCGATATGTTGCAAGGGCGATTAAGCGCACCTCGGCAACGTATGCTGGAAGTCGTGCGCGGCTTAAGTGGTGTGTCTGATATTTCCTACGATACGGTGGTAGCGCGTTCCGAATTTGAACATTCCGCGCGAAATGCGGCTATCGCTTGGCTGATGAAGTCGTTTGGCAATTTCCATCATGACGTGACAACCGTTCTGCAAAACTACTTTCATTACTGTGCTCTGAAAATGAGCTGTGTAGAGCTGGCCCGGACGTTTGTCTTTCTGGCGAATCAGGGGAAAGCTATTCATATTGATGAACCTGTGGTGACGCCACTGCAGGCGCGGCAAATTAACGCGCTGATGGCGACCAGCGGTATGTACCAGAACGCGGGGGAGTTTGCCTGGCGGGTGGGACTACCGGCAAAATCTGGCGTTGGTGGCGGTATTGTGGCGATTGTTCCGCATGAAATGGCCATCGCAGTCTGGAGTCCGGAACTGGATGATGCCGGTAACTCGCTTGCGGGCATTGCCGTCCTTGAACAATTGACGAAACAATTAGGGCGTTCAGTTTATTAATGCAGTCTCTCGATCCACTCTTCGCGCGTTTATCCCGTTCAAAATTTCGCTCTCGCTTTCGTTTGGGTGTGAAAGAGCGTCAGTATTGTCTGGAGAAAGGCGCGCCAGTCATTGAACAACATGCGGCGGATTTTGTCGCTAAACGTCTTGCTCCGGCATTACCGGCTAACGACGGTAAGCAAACCCCCATGCGCGGGCATCCGGTTTTTATCGCTCAACACGCCACCGCGACCTGTTGTCGCGGTTGTCTGGCTAAGTGGCATAACATTCCTCAGGGGGAAGCGTTAAGTGAGGAGCAACAACGTTATATTGTGACGGTAATCTACCACTGGCTGGTTATACAGATGAATCAGCCATGATAATTACGGAAATCGATAAAATGGCATTCATTAGGTATCTTTAGTTGCCGCCGTTGTCAGCGAACATGCTATCCTTTCTAAGAATTTACTTATTGCGTTGAGATAATTGCCACCCGCAATTGTATGGACAGATAATTAATGCATGTACAGCCCATTTCAACTTTCCGTTTGTTCCAGGAAGGTCATCTGCTACGTAATAGCATCGCTATTTTTGTGCTAACCACGCTGTTCTATTTTATTGGTGCAGAGTTACGACTGGTTCACGAACTTTCTCTTTTCTGGCCGCTGAATGGCGTAATGGCGGGGGTGTTTGCCCGCTATGTCTGGCTTAATCGACTGCATTACTATGCGATCAGTTATGTGGCGATGCTGGTTTATGATGCCATAACCACCGAATGGGGGCTGGTTTCACTGGCTATCAATTTCTCCAATATGATGTTTATTGTTACCGTCGCCTTACTGGTCGCGCGGGATAAGCGTCTGGGAAAAAATAAGTATGAGCCAGTAAGTGCCTTACGGCTATTTAATTACTGTCTGCTTGCCGCATTATTATGCGCTATTGTCGGGGCGATTGGTTCGGTCAGTATTGATAGTCTGGATTTCTGGCCTTTGCTTGCCGACTGGTTTAGTGAGCAATTCTCAACGGGCGTGTTGATCGTGCCTTGTATGCTGACGTTGGCAATTCCTGGAGTACTGCCGCGCTTTAAAGCAGAGCAGATGATGCCTGCTATCGCGCTTATTGTGTCGGTTATTGCCTCGGTAGTCATTGGCGGAGCGGGGAGTCTGGCGTTTCCGCTCCCTGCATTAATCTGGTGTGCAGTGCGCTATACGCCGCAGGTAACATGTCTGTTGACCTTTGTCACCGGTGCGGTGGAAGTCGTACTGGTGGCAAATTCGGTGATTGATATCTCGGTCGGTTCGCCGTTCTCCATTCCGCAAATGTTCTCCGCACGTCTCGGTATTGCCACGATGGCGATATGCCCAATTATGGTTTCCTTTAGCGTGGCAGCGATCAATTCGCTAATGAAGCAAGTTGCGCTGCGAGCCGACTTTGATTTTCTGACTCAGGTTTACTCACGGTCCGGTCTTTATGAGGCGCTGAAAAGTCCATCGCTGAAACAGACACAACATCTGACGGTCATGCTGCTTGATATCGACTATTTCAAAAGCATTAACGATAACTATGGACATGAATGTGGCGATAAAGTGTTAAGCGTGTTTGCCCAGCATATTCAGAAGATTGTCGGTGATAAGGGGCTGGTGGCGCGAATGGGCGGCGAAGAATTTGCTGTTGCAGTGCCGTCGGTGAATCCTGTCGATGGCCTGCTAATGGCGGAAAAAATCCGTAAAGGCGTAGAACTGCAACCGTTCACCTGGCAACAAAAAACGCTTTATCTCACGGTAAGTATTGGCGTCGGTAGTGGTTGCGCATCGTACCGAACGCTGACCGATGACTTTAATAAATTGATGGTCGAAGCCGATACGTGTCTGTATCGCTCGAAGAAAGATGGGCGCAACCGTACCAGCACTATGCGTTACGGTGAGGAAGTTGTCTGACATCTTTATTTACTCAGAGCGAATTAAATGCAATGTGTTCTACCACTTTATGATCCAAGAAAAGGCCTGTTTCCTCGATTAAACCATGATCCGCGCCACACTTTTCTCATAAAACTGCTCATTAATCATCAGGAGTTGATCAAAACAAGGGTTCGGCGTATTAAAGTTTGCTAACCTGTCGTACCAATTCAAACAGGTTGTATGACTAATCAGAAGGGAACCCATTGTGAAAACACTAAATCGTCGCGATTTTCCCGGTGCACAGTATCCAGAACGTATTATTCAGTTTGGTGAAGGTAACTTCCTGCGCGCCTTTGTTGACTGGCAAATCGATCTCCTGAATGAGCACACCGATCTGAATTCTGGCGTGGTCGTTGTTCGTCCGATTGAAACTTCATTCCCGCCGTCACTGAGCACGCAGGATGGTCTGTATACCACCATTATCCGTGGCCTGAATGAGAAGGGGGAAGCGGTCAGCGACGCGCGTCTGATTCGCTCTGTTAATCGTGAAATCAGCGTCTACAGTGAATACGATGAATTCCTGAAACTGGCGCACAACCCGGAAATGCGCTTTGTTTTCTCTAACACCACCGAAGCGGGTATCAGCTACCATGCGGGCGATAAATTCGATGACGCGCCAGCGGTAAGTTATCCGGCAAAACTGACCCGTCTGCTGTTCGAACGTTTTAGCCATTTCAACGGTGCGCTGGATAAAGGTTGGATCATCATCCCGTGTGAGTTGATCGACTACAATGGCGACGCGTTGCGTGAACTGGTGCTGCGCTATGCGCAAGAGTGGGCACTGCCAGAAGCATTTATTCAATGGCTGGATCAGGCTAACAGCTTCTGTTCTACGCTGGTGGACCGTATCGTTACCGGCTATCCGCGTGATGAAGTGGCTAAACTGGAAGAAGAACTGGGTTATCACGATGGTTTCCTCGACACCGCTGAACACTTTTACCTGTTTGTGATTCAGGGGCCGAAATCCTTAGCGACTGAACTGCGTCTGGACAAATATCCGCTCAACGTGCTGATTGTTGACGATATTAAACCGTATAAAGAACGCAAAGTGGCAATACTCAACGGTGCGCACACCGCGCTGGTGCCGGTGGCGTTCCAGGCAGGGCTGGATACCGTAGGTGAAGCGATGAACGATGCTGAAATTTGTGCATTCGTTGAAAAAGCCATCTACGAAGAGATTATTCCGGTACTGGATTTGCCTCGTGATGAACTGGAATCTTTCGCCAGTGCAGTCACCGGTCGTTTCCGTAATCCGTACATTAAGCATCAGCTGCTGTCTATCGCGCTTAACGGCATGACCAAGTTCCGCACCCGTATCCTGCCGCAGCTGCTGGCAGGGCAGAAGGCAAACGGCACACTTCCGGCGCGCCTTACTTTCGCATTAGCAGCATTGATTGCGTTTTATCGCGGTGAGCGTAATGGAGAAACATATCCGGTACAGGACGATGCCCACTGGCTGGAACGTTATCAGCAACTCTGGAGCCAGCATCGTGACCGTGTTACCGGCACCCAGGAACTGGTTGCTATTGTGTTGGCTGAAAAAGACCACTGGGAGCAGGACCTGACGCAAGTGCCTGGTCTGGTCGAGCAGGTTGCTAATGACCTGGATGCGATTCTCGAAAAAGGAATGCGCGAAGCTGTACGTCCGTTGTGCTAATACTCTGAACCCGGTTTCGACCGGGTTTCTTATTTCACTATATTAGTTACAACATCCTATGTGCCTTTATCATTAACAGGTGCCATATGCCACACCTGTAAATGTTGTAAGCTTGTAGGTAATTTGTAAGTAGTGTCTTGAGAATGTGATCGTAATCACGTTTAATAGGGCGACTTTTCCACGCCTGAAGATAACCATGATTGTTCGTCCACAACAACACTGGCTGCGCCGTATTTTTGTCTGGCACGGTTCAGTATTATCCAAGATATCCTCGCGCTTACTACTCAATTTTCTCTTTTCGATCGCTGTTATTTTCATGCTGCCCTGGTACACGCATTTGGGCATTAAATTCACCCTCGCACCGTTCAGCATTCTCGGTGTCGCCATCGCCATTTTTCTTGGTTTTCGTAATAATGCCGGGTACGCCCGTTACGTTGAAGCGCGAAAACTTTGGGGGCAGTTGATGATTGCCTCACGGTCGTTACTGCGCGAGGTAAAAACGACATTGCCAGATTCGGCAAGTGTAAGGGAGTTTGCCCGGCTGCAAATCGCCTTCGCTCACTGTTTACGCATGACATTACGCAAACAACCACAGGCGGAAGTGCTGGCTCAATATCTCAAGACGGAAGATCTTCAGCGTGTACTGGCTTCGAACTCTCCAGCTAACCGTATCTTGTTAATAATGGGGGAGTGGTTGGCGGTTCAGCGCCGCAATGGGCAGCTTTCAGATATCCTGTTTATTAGCCTCAACGATCGGCTTAATGATATTTCAGCAGTTCTGGCAGGCTGCGAGCGCATTGCCTACACGCCAATTCCCTTTGCCTACACCCTGATTTTGCATCGTACCGTTTATCTGTTTTGTATCATGCTGCCGTTCGCGCTGGTCGTGGATCTGCATTACATGACGCCTTTTATCTCTGTGCTGATTTCCTACACTTTTATTTCGCTGGATTGTCTGGCGGAAGAACTGGAAGATCCCTTCGGTACTGAAAACAATGATTTACCGCTGGATGCCATCTGCAACGCTATTGAAATTGACCTGTTACAGATGAACGATGAAGCAGAAATTCCAGCGAAAATTCTTCCCGATCGCCATTACCAGCTGACGTGATAATTACTCCGTACGGCGGGCAACAATAAACAGACGCGGAAATGCCAGCAATATCTGTCCGTTCTCCTGGAGGGGATATTGCTCTTCCAGCATCTGATGGTAGCGCGTAAGAAAATGCTGCTGTTCGCTCTCGGTCAGATCCTGTAACCACGGACGTAATCCAGTGGCGGTCACCCAATCGATAATCGCCTGGTGCGACGGCATCTGGTGATAGTAAGTGGTTCGCCAGATATCGACCTCACATCCGGCTTCACTCAGAATATCGTAGTAAGCATGAACGCCAGCCAGCGGCTCACGCCCGCGATCCGGGTAGTTTTGTTCCCAGGCAACTTCGCGCATGAGCACATGGGTCGGCTCCAGCCAGTTATCTGGCATCTGTACTGCCAGCACGCCCAGCGGACTGAGTAACGAAACCAAATGAGGAAACAATTCGTAGTGGTCGGGCAGCCATTGCAGCGAGGCATTAGCAAAAATCAGATCGAGTGCCTGTTCCGGTTGCCAGTTGCGGATATCTGCTTCCACAAACAGGCAGTCTGGCAAAGCACTGCGCGCTTCAGCAATCATCGCCGGAGATGAGTCGATGCCCGTTATCCTGGCAGCAGGCCAACGTTGGTGTAGAAGGGCGGTGCTGTTACCTGGGCCACAGCCAAGATCGGCAATGTATTCGATATTCTCCAGCGACACCCTGGCAAGCAGCTCCACCGCCGGACGCGATCGTTCAGCGGCAAAGTGTAGATATAAAGAGGGGTTCCAGTCAGACATTTTTTTACTCCCGTCAGCGCGTTACCCCAATTGTAGATAAAACTGATAAATTCGCCTCACGGCATCACCCCATTGAACAGACGTTTTTTACGCGGCCAGGTCATTAAGATTACAGATTCCGGTAGTCAAAGAAGCCACCGCATTAGGATGTGCTTTTTTAAATCCTCCTTTTTATCCGCGATCGCGGATATCGCAGCGTTTATCCCGTAGAGCGGATAGGATGTGTTTCCAGATTGACTTTATCCTCACTAAAGGATAAAACTGATAATATCCCCTTAAGCGGATAAATTTGCTGTGGACGTATGACATGATGAGCTTTCAGAAGATCTATAGCCCAATGCAATTGGCGAATGCAATGAAACTGGTTCGCCAGCAAAACGGCTGGACGCAGAGCGAGTTGGCGAAAAAAATCGGCATTAAGCAGGCGACAATTTCCAATTTCGAAAACAATCCTAACAATACCTCGCTCACGACATTTTTTAAGATTTTACAGTCGCTTGAACTCTCAATGACGCTATGCGACGCAAAAAATGCCTCGCCAGAAGCAACAGAACAGCAAGATCTGGAGTGGTGATGCCTAAACTAGTCACTTGGATGAACAACCAGCGGGTAGGCGAGTTAACGAAGTTAGCCAACGGCGCGCACACCTTTAAGTATGCACCTGAGTGGTTAGCCAGCCGTTATGCCAGACCGTTGTCACTTTCGCTGCCATTGCAGAGGAGGAATATCACCTCTGATGCCGTATTTAACTTCTTCGATAACCTGTTACCCGATAGCCCGATTGTACGTGACCGGATCGTTAAACGTTATCATGCTAAATCCAGACAACCGTTTGATTTATTGTCAGAAATAGGGCGAGACAGCGTTGGTGCCGTGACGTTAATCCCCGAAGATGAAACCGTAATGTGTCCGATAATGGCATGGGAAAAGCTTACTGAAGCCAGACTTGAAGAAGTATTAACGGCTTATAAAGCAGATATCCCGTTAGGCATGATTAGAGAAGAAAATGACTTTCGCATCTCGGTTGCTGGCGCACAGGAGAAGACTGCGCTGCTCAGAATAGGCAATGACTGGTGCATTCCGAAGGGAATAACGCCAACGACGCACATTATCAAATTGCCGATTGGCGAAATCAGACAGCCCAATGCGACGCTCGATCTTAGCCAAAGCGTTGATAATGAGTATTACTGTTTGCTGCTGGCGAAAGAACTCGGGTTGAATGTTCCGGACGCAGAAATCATTAAAGCGGGAAGGGTGCGCGCGTTAGCGGTCAAACGTTTTGACAGGCGTTGGAATACTGAGCGAACGGTTTTACTTCGCTTGCCACAGGAGGATATGTGCCAGACATTCGGTTTACCTTCATCGGTGAAATATGAATCAGATGGAGGCCCCGGTATCGCGCAAATTATGGCTTTTTTGATGGGGTCCAGCGAGGCGCTGAAAGATCGCTATGATTTTATGAAGTTTCAGGTCTTCCAGTGGTTGATTGGCGCAACAGATGGCCATGCAAAAAACTTCTCCGTATTTATTCAGGCTGGCGGCAGTTATCGGCTCACACCATTTTATGACATCATTTCGGCATTTCCGGTCCTTGGCGGTACGGGAATACACATCAGCGATCTCAAACTGGCAATGGGGCTTAACGCATCCAAAGGCAAAAAAACGGCAATCGATAAAATTTATCCGCGACATTTTCTGGCGACAGCAAAGGTGCTGAAATTCCCGGAAGTGCAGATGCATGAAATCCTGAGTGACTTTGCCAGAATGATTCCGGCAGCACTGGATAACGTGAAGACTTCATTACCGACAGATTTTCCGGAGAACGTGGTGACGGCAGTTGAAACCAATGTGTTGAGGTTGCACGGTCGGTTAAGCCGAGAATACGGTATTAAGTAAGATATGGGGTTTTGGTCGTTGTTAATGAGCAGAACAATCATGAACCGCCAACGACTGGATTCTCCCTTGGTTTATGTTGGTGCGCATAATGTATATTATGTTAAATTGCCTGTGAAGGTCCTTTACTTCACCATTCACATCCACACACAGATAAATCAATACGTTGTGATTTCTGACTTCCCTCCCGTTTCGGTAGAAAAATTCAACCTCTGTTCAGTGATGGCACACCATAGACCATGAGTTGGATACTTGCGTTGGATATAACGCAAAAGGTAATTTAGCGATCTGTTCATCAGTCAGGTTGGCATCACCGGAGTAAAGCACTTCGCTACCGGCGACTTCCTGAGCTCGTGCATCTGAAGCCTGCTTAAGACGTTGTTGAATAGTATCCAACTGTGAATCCTGCATACCATTGCGCCGTACAAGTCCTGAATTAAACATGCTAATGGTTGCAATCGATTTGAATCGTTTGTCCGTCTCGGCGGCAGCAAGTGAATACCCTCCTCCCCCGCAAATCCCCAACAAACCAATACGGGTGCTATCAACACCAGGATACTGGCTGATGAAATCAGCCATACCGTGGATATCTTCAATACGATTCGCAGGTTTATCCACGTTACGTGGCACCCCACCGCTAGCCCCCTGATAAGCTGCATCGGCGGTAACAGTAATATAGCCATGCTCAGCAAGGCGCTGCGCATACAAACCGGCGACCTGCTCTTTAACGCACCATTCGGATGAGCCACCACTATTGCCGGATATTTTTTCGCAGGGTCATAGTTAGCAGGTGTATACACATTCGCTGCAATCTGAATGCCATGCAGATCATATTTCACAGGATGGATATTGACCTTGCCTGCGACATTTTCGGTGATAGCCCCGTCATAGAGTCCGGCCTGAGTAAATGTATGATCAGACAGTTACATTATCTTGGGCTACTACTGCCTCTCTTCACAACTTCATCATGGGCTGCGGAGCAAAATTCATCTGTCCATATCGCCCCCGCCGGAAGCCACACTGCAGTGTATGGCTCGGCGGAGAATTTTATCGGTCGTGTCCGGGTTGATCCGCTGTTCAACGCTGACAACGACATCCGTGTTTCCGCGGCTTATGTCACCTTTGAACCTGGTGCCCGCTCCGCCTGGCATACGCATCCAGCAGGTCAGCGACTGATTGTGACCTCTGGTGTTGGACTCACCCAACAAGAAGGCAAGCCGGTGCAGGTGATCCGTGCTGGCGATGTTATCTCTTGTCCGGCGGACGTTAAACACTGGCATGGGGCGGCCCCCGGTAGTGCGATGACACATCTGGCAATAACCGGCATGGTGGATGGCAAAAGCGTTAACTGGAAGGAGTTAGTGACAGATGAACAATACCACGCCCATTAAGATATTAACGGCAGCGGTACTGCTAACCTTTGGTTTTGCGCTTACCGCAAATGCTGCGCTCATCAATAAAGGAGTCACCGAAATGAATCATGAATATACGGTTTCAGATACGCTGTCAGCTCGCCAGCAGGTCATTCCGTTGATTGCCGCATCAATGGCCAGCAGTCAGATGGATAAGCTGAATGCAGCGCTTAATCAAGGACTTGATGCAGGACTTACGATAAACGAAGCTAAGGAAATTCTCATCCAGCTCTATGCCTATACGGGATTTCCCCGCAGCCTGAATGCACTGAATGAGCTGATGAAAGTCGTTGAAACACGTAAACAACGTGGCATCGAAGACATTGAAGGTAAAGCGCCGATCGCCCGGATTCCCGTCGGGGATGAGCTTCGGCGTGTCGGTACCGCAAACCAGACGAAAATCTCAGGCGCGCCTGTGCAGGGGCCACTGTTTGATTTTGCGCCAACAATAAATCAATTCCTGCAAACACATCTGTTCGGCGATATTTTCGCTCGCGATAACCTCGACTGGCAAAGCCGTGAACTGGCAACAGTTGGAGCATTAGCCGCTACGCCAGGCGTTGAAGCCCAGTTACTGTCACATACGCGAGCAAGTCTGCGAGTCGGTCTGACGGCAGCGCAGTTACGACAGTTAGCACAGGTTCTGCGTGAACATGGCGACAATGATGCAGCTACAAGAGCTGATGAGGCACTGCAAAAAGCGCTTGAGAACAAATAGGATGGTCGTCATGCAGACTCTCCCCCTGGTCAGGGCTCATACGTGATTCATCCTCCGCATTCATGAATCCGCCAAATAAAGGCAATTAAGGGGACAAAATAATTAACGCTGGCAACTCAGATATGATTAAACGGCAACCATAACAGAGGATGTAATTTTGAAAACGGTCTTAAAAATGCTGGCCATCTGCATGATGGCAGGAGGCCTGGGGGTGCAGTCTGTATACGCCGAACCATTGGTCATTCAGGAGCAAGGAAGTTTTTCTGCCGGAGGCACCATCATCACCGCCCCGGGAACATTTGACGCGAAAAAGCCGCTGGACTCTGCAGGTCAAACTTATCATGGCGATCATGCGTCGGTGTTCTATCAAATACCGGAGAATCCGCATAAATATCCCATAGTTATGCTGCATGGCGCGGGCCAGTCTTCTCGTACCTGGGAAAGTACGCCGGATGGTCGTGAAGGATTTCAGAACATATTCCTGCGCCGCGGATTCTCCACGTATATTGTCGATCAGCCGCGTCGGGGTGATGCCGGACGTACCACTGTAGAAAATAGAGAACCAGCCCGGTATTCATACCGACTGGCGTGGCTATGCCATATTACCATTTGCGACAGAATATAGAGAAAATCGTGTCGCTCTTAACGCGAATTCCCTTGCAGATAATGTTGAACTGGATGAAACCGTGGTCACTGTCATCCCAACTCACGGTGCTATTGCCAGAGCAACATTTAATGTACAAATCGGCGGGAAAGTATTAATGACGTTGAAGTACGGTAATAAGAGCGTTCCATTCGGTGCAATTGTCACACATGGAGAGAATAAAAATGGCAGCATTGTCGCGGAAAATGGTCAGGTTTATCTGACTGGACTTCCACAGTCAGGGAAATTACAGGTTTCATGGGGCAATGATAAAAACTCAAACTGTATTGTCGAGTACAAGCTTCCTGAAGTTTCTCCTGGTACCTTACTGAACCAGCAGACAGCAATCTGTCGCTAAGGAACAATAGATTATGAAATACAATAACATTATTTTCCTCGGTTTATGTCTGGGGTTAACCACCTATTCTGCTTTATCCGCAGATAGTGTTATTAAAATTAGCGGGCGCGTCCTCGATTATGGCTGCACAGTCTCATCGGATTCGCTTAATTTTACCGTAGATCTCCAAAAAAACAGTGCCAGACAATTTCCAACGACCGGTAGCACAAGTCCAGTCGTCCCTTTTCAGATTACATTAAGTGAATGCAGCAAAGGGACAACGGGAGTTCGGGTTGCATTTAACGGTATTGAGGATGCAGAAAATAATACTCTGTTGAAACTAGATGAAGGAAGCAATACGGCCTCCGGTTTGGGTATAGAAATACTGGACGGAAATATGCGTCCGGTGAAATTGAATGACCTTCATGCCGGGATGCAGTGGATCCCATTGGTACCAGATCAGAACAATATTTTGCCTTACTCCGCTCGTTTGAAGTCAACTCAGAAGTCCGTCAATCCAGGACTGGTGAGCGCTTCGGCAACCTTTACCCTTGAATTTCAATAATCAGAGTCAGATATGAAAAGACTTCACAAGAGGTTCCTGTTAGCTACGTTTTGCACATTATTCACAGCAACTCTCCAGGCCGCCGATGTCACTATCACTGTTAATGGTCGGGTAGTCGCTAAACCATGCACTATTCAAACCAAAGAAGCTAACGTTAATCTCGGGGATCTTTATACACGCAATCTGCAACAACCTGGTTCTGCATCTGGCTGGCACAATATTACTTTGTCATTAACCGATTGTCCGATTGAAACAAGTGCAGTGACGGCAATCGTGACAGGTTCAACTGACAATACGGGTTATTACAAAAATGAAGGTACTGCCGAAAATATTCAGATAGAGCTAAGGGATGACCAGGATGCGACGTTAAAAAATGGCGATAGCAAAACGGTTATTGTTGATGTGATCACTCGTAATGCACAGTTTCCACTTAAGGCAAGAGCTATCACGGTGAATGGAAACGCAAGCCAGGGTACGATCGAGGCGCTAATCAATGTGATCTATACCTGGCAATAACATCAATTTGATTTTATTTTCCTCCTTTTTAAATCAATTTTTTAACCTTAGGATATATCATGGGTAAAACATTCAGTATAAAGGTCCTGTTCGGTATTTATCTTCTATTAATGGCAGGCAAAGTTTTTGCCTTCAGTTGTAATGTCGATGGCGGGTCAAGTATTGGAGCAGGTACAACCTCTGTTTATGTTAATCTCGATCCTGTAATACAACCGGGCCAGAATCTGGTTGTAGACTTGTCTCAGCATATAAGTTGTTGGAATGATTACGGCGGCTGGTACGACACTGATCATATAAACCTGGTACAAGGATCAGCTTTCGCAGGCTCCCTACAGTCATATAAAGGATCACTGTACTGGAATAATGTGACCTACCCTTTCCCGTTGACGACAAATACCAACGTATTGGATATTGGTGATAAGACACCGATGCCATTACCGTTAAAACTCTATATTACCCCAGTCGGAGCGGCCGGTGGAGTTGTCATAAAAGCAGGGGAAGTTATTGCCCGTATTCATATGTATAAAATTGCCACGTTAGGAAGCGGAAATCCGCGTAATTTTACGTGGAATATTATTTCAAATAACAGTGTTGTTATGCCAACAGGCGGTTGCACCGTTGATAGTCGTAATGTCACCGTGAATCTCCCGGACTTTCCTGGAAGCGCAGAAATACCCCTTGGTGTATATTGCTCTAGCGAACAAAAGCTCTCATTTTATCTTTCGGGTGCCACCACTGACAGTGCCCGACAAGTGTTTGCTAACGCAGCACCAGATGCAACAAAAGCATCGGGCGTGGGTGTCTCTCTGATACGTAATGGAAAAATACTGGCAACAGGAGAAAATGTCTCCCTGGGGACAGTAAATAAAAGCAAAGTACCTCTGGGTTTAAGCGCAACCTATGGACAAACAGGAAACAAGGTTGCAGCCGGAGCCGTCCAGTCAGTCATTGGTGTCACTTTTATCTATGAATAATTGTGATTTTGACATTAGTCTATGCGCTCCATTCACGAAAATTGCGCGGATAATTATTTTGTGAAGGCTATTATCCTACACTTGTAAGAAAATCCGCGCACAATTGAAGCCAGAGTCTTATTTTTTATATTGAGAATCATGTTAATTTAAACCCTATGAGAGATGATGCTTAACTTATCGTATTTATACTACTCTATTATTTAACGATAATAGAGTAAAAATAGTAAGAGAGTAGTCCCCTACTCTTATATATTCATGTTGACGATAAATCCTTTGTATATACTTTGCATCATCGCTATTACAAATCCTAATAATTCATTTCCACACAGGATAAGCAGATGAAGAAAAAAATTGAATCCTACCAGGGAGCTGCCGGTGGTTGGGGTGCTGTTAAATCCGTAGCGAATGCAGTACGTAAGCAGATGGATATACGCCAGGATGTTATTGCCATGTTTGACATGAATAAGCCAGAGGGCTTTGACTGTCCGGGATGTGCATGGCCAGATCCTAAGCACAGTGCGTCATTCGACATTTGTGAAAACGGCGCAAAAGCAATCGCCTGGGAAGTCACGGATAAGCAGGTAAATGCCTCTTTCTTTGCTGAGAATACGGTTCAATCATTACTTACCTGGGGAGATCACGAGCTTGAGGCTGCGGGACGTCTCACTCAGCCTTTGAAATATGATGACGTCAGCGACTGTTACAAGCCATTAAGCTGGCAACAAGCTTTCGACGAAATTGGCGCTCGCCTTCAAAGCTATAGTGATCCCAATCAGGTTGAATTCTATACTTCGGGGCGCACTTCCAATGAAGCTGCCTTTCTTTATCAGCTTTTTGCCCGTGAATACGGGAGCAATAACTTTCCCGACTGCTCCAACATGTGCCATGAACCGACCAGTGTGGGATTGGCAGCGAGTATCGGTGTGGGTAAAGGGACCGTGTTGCTGGAAGACTTTGAGAAATGCGATTTAGTCATTTGCATTGGGCATAACCCTGGTACAAACCACCCTCGCATGCTGACTTCGTTGCGCGCTTTAGTGAAACGGGGAGCGAAAATGATCGCCATCAATCCTCTACAGGAACGTGGCCTGGAGCGATTTACCGCACCGCAAAACCCGTTTGAAATGCTGACGAACTCTGAGACTCAGTTGGCCAGTGCCTACTATAACGTGCGCATTGGTGGCGATATGGCATTGCTCAAGGGGATGATGCGCCTGTTAATTGAGCGCGATGATGCTGCAAGCGCCGCAGGTCGGCCCTCATTGCTGGATGACGAATTTATTCAAACGCATACCGTCGGCTTTGACGAGCTACGCCGTGACGTGCTCAATTCCGAGTGGAAAGATATCGAACGTATTTCTGGACTAAGTCAGACACAAATCGCCGAACTTGCTGATGCATATGCCGCTGCCGAACGAACCATTATCTGTTACGGAATGGGGATCACTCAGCACGAACATGGTACCCAGAACGTACAGCAACTGGTCAATCTGCTGTTGATGAAAGGTAACATTGGCAAGCCTGGTGCGGGTATCTGCCCACTACGAGGTCACTCTAATGTACAGGGCGACCGAACCGTCGGTATCACCGAGAAACCGTCTGCAGAGTTTCTGGATCGCCTGTGTGAGCGCTATGGCTTCACCCCACCTCATGCACCTGGACATGCTGCAATCGCCAGCATGCAAGCTATATGTACGGGGCAAGCTCGAGCATTGATCTGCATGGGGGGCAACTTTGCACTGGCAATGCCAGATCGGGAAGCGAGCGCTGTACCGTTAACGCAATTAGATCTGGCGGTACACGTAGCCACTAAGCTTAACCGCTCTCATCTGCTGACCGCACGGCATAGCTATATTCTGCCGGTTCTGGGACGTAGCGAGATTGACATGCAAAAAAGCGGTGCGCAGGCGGTAACCGTTGAAGATTCAATGTCGATGATTCATGCCTCGCGTGGTGTGTTAAAACCCGCCGGTGTAATGCTGAAATCAGAGTGTGCAGTGGTCGCGGGAATCGCGCAAGCAGCACTACCCCAGAGCGTGGTAGCCTGGGAGTATCTGGTGGAAGATTATGATCGCATTCGCAATGACATTGAAGCTGTGCTGCCAGAGTTTGCCGACTATAACCAGCGCATCCGTCATCCTGGTGGTTTTCACCTGATAAACGCAGCAGCTGAAAGGCGCTGGATGACGTCGTCAGGTAAGGCTAATTTCATTACCAGTAAAGGGCTGTTAGAAGATCCCTCTTCAGCGTTTAACAGTAAGCTGGTCATGGCGACAGTACGCAGTCACGATCAGTACAACACGACGATTTATGGTATGGATGATCGCTATCGAGGGGTATTCGGTCAACGAGATGTGGTCTTTATGAGTGCTAAACAAGCTAAAATTTGCCGTGTAAAAAACGGCGAAAGAGTTAATCTTATTGCACTCACGCCAGACGGTAAACGTAGCTCACGCCGCATGGATAGATTAAAAGTGGTCATTTACCCTATGGCTGACCGCTCACTGGTGACCTATTTTCCAGAATCGAATCACATGCTAACACTTGATAACCACGATCCATTAAGTGGCATTCCTGGCTATAAAAGTATTCCGGTTGAATTAGAACCATCAAATTAATTCGCCTCCTCATTTCTTCTGCTGTCATCCGCACAGCAGAAGAATTCCTCATTGACTATTATCGCGCAATTTGCTCACATGGATTAAATTAAACCACACACTATAAGATATAAACTTCTGCCTACAGCTGTAAGAAACTCCGCTCAGTACTGAAGTGCCAGTCCTATTTCCTCTTTTATCCAGCCTGTTATATTAATCATACTGATTAACGATTTTTAACGTTATCCGCTAAATAAACACATTTGAAATGCATGCGACCACAGTGAAAAACAAAATCACGCAAAGAGACAACTATAAAGAAATCATGTCTGTAATTGTGGTTGTCTTGTTACTGACACTTACGTTGATAGCCATTTTTTCGGCAATTGATCAGCTGGGCATTTCAGAAATGGGTCGCATGGCAAGAGATCTTACACATTTCATTATCAATAGTTTGCTAGACTGAAAATAAACAGCAAATTATAAATGTGAAATGTTAAAAAAGTATCGATATAAACTTTATTGTTTTAAGGAGATAAAATGTCGCTCGTTTGTTCTGTTATATTTATTCATCATGCCTTCAACGCTAACATTTTAGATAAAGATTACGCCTTCTCTGACGGCGAGATCCTGATGGTAGATAACGCTGTTCGTACGCATTTTGAACCTTATGAGCGGCATTTCAAAGAAATCGGATTTAATGAAAATACCATTAAAAAATATCTACAATGCACTAACATCCAGACAGTGACGATGCCTGTTCCTGCGAAGTTTTTACGTGCTTCAAATGTACCGACTGGATTGCTTAATGAAATGATTGCTTATCTCAACTCGGAAGAACGCAATCATCATAATTTTTCAGAGCTTTTGCTTTTTTCTTGCCTGTCTATTTTTGCCGCATGCAAAGGTTTCATTACACTATTAACTAACGGTGTGCTATCCGTTTCCGGGAAAGTAAGAAATATTGTCAACATGAAGTTGGCGCACCCATGGAAGCTGAAAGATATTTGTGACTGCCTGTACATCAGTGAAAGCCTGTTGAAGAAAAAACTAAAGCAAGAGCAAACGACATTCTCACAGATTCTTTTAGATGCCAGAATGCAGCACGCAAAAAATTTGATACGCGTAGAAGGTTCAGTCAATAAAATTGCCGAACAATGTGGTTATGCGAGTACATCTTATTTTATTTATGCGTTCCGCAAACATTTCGGCAACAGTCCAAAGAGAGTTTCTAAGGAGTACCGTTGTCAAAGGCACACGGGTATGAACACGGACAACACGATGAATGCTTTAGCTATTTGATTATTTGCTAACGAGTAGTCAACCACACACGCTGCGTAAGAATTAAATGGGGCAGCCATTCCCTGCCCCGCGTTGTTTTTAGGCGATATATTTCTTGAAATAAATAAGTGACAGTCATCACATATTTATGCATTTGCATAACCTGTTGCATGATTATTTATGATCTCAGTTCGGTATTTTGTCGGTAAAATTCAATAATTTGTTAAATATCAATAAATTAGTTGTTTATCAACGAGAAATTACTTAGTAGAACAGAAAGTAATGTCAACAGTTTATGGACTGTTATTTCTCTTTTTTTAGCTAAATCTGCTATCTCTTTATGTGACTAACTTCACTTACATTCACTTATTTCTCTTCGTAAAATTACTTTGGAATTAGTACAATAAGAAGAGGAACATTTATGAAGTCTGCATTAAAGAAAAGTGTCGTAAGTACCTCGATATCTTTGATACTGGCATCTGGTATGGCTGCATTTGCTGCTCATGCGGCAGATGATGTAAAGCTGAAAGCAACCAAAACAAACGTTGCTTTCTCAGACTTTACGCCGACTGAATACAGTACCAAAGGAAAGCCAAATATTATCGTACTGACCATGGATGATCTTGGTTATGGACAACTTCCTTTTGATAAGGGATCTTTTGACCCAAAAACAATGGAAAATCGTGAAGTTGTCGATACCTACAAAATAGGGATAGATAAAGCCATTGAAGCTGCGCAAAAATCAACGCCGACGCTCCTTTCATTAATGGATGAAGGCGTACGTTTTACTAACGGCTATGTGGCGCACGGTGTTTCCGGCCCGTCCCGCGCCGCAATAATGACCGGTCGAGCGCCCGCCCGCTTTGGTGTCTATTCCAATACTGATGCTCAGGATGGTATTCCGCTAACAGAAACTTTCTTGCCTGAATTATTCCAGAATCATGGTTATTACACTGCAGCAGTAGGTAAATGGCACTTGTCAAAAATCAGTAATGTGCCAGTGCCGGAAGATAAACAAACGCGTGACTATCATGACAACTTCACTACCTTTTCTGCGGAAGAATGGCAACCGCAAAACCGTGGCTTTGATTACTTTATGGGATTCCATGCTGCAGGAACGGCATATTACAACTCCCCTTCACTGTTCAAAAACCGTGAACGCGTCCCCGCAAAAGGTTATATCAGCGATCAGTTAACCGATGAGGCAATTGGCGTTGTTGATCGTGCCAAAACACTTGACCAGCCTTTTATGCTTTACCTGGCTTATAATGCTCCGCATCTGCCAAATGATAATCCTGCTCCGGAGCAATATCAGAAGCAATTTAATACCGGTAGTCAAACAGCAGATAATTACTACGCTTCCGTTTATTCTGTTGATCAGGGTGTAAAACGCATTCTCGAACAACTTAAGAAAAACGGACAGTATGACAATACAATTATTCTCTTTACCTCCGATAATGGTGCAGTTATCGATGGTCCTCTGCCGCTGAACGGGGCGCAAAAAGGCTATAAGAGTCAGACCTATCCTGGCGGTACTCACACCCCAATGTTTATGTGGTGGAAAGGAAAACTTCAACCCGGTAATTATGACAAGCTGATTTCCGCAATGGATTTCTACCCGACAGCTCTTGATGCAGCCGATATCAGCATTCCAAAAGACCTTAAGCTGGATGGCGTTTCCTTGCTGCCCTGGTTGCAAGATAAGAAACAAGGCGAGCCACATAAAAATCTGACCTGGATAACATCTTATTCTCACTGGTTTGATGAGGAAAATATTCCATTCTGGGATAATTACCACAAATTTGTCCGCCATCAGTCAGACGATTACCCGCATAACCCCAACACCGAGGACTTAAGCCAATTCTCTTATACGGTGAGAAATAACGATTATTCGCTTGTCTATACAGTAGAAAATAATCAGTTAGGTCTATACAAACTGACGGATCTACAGCAAAAAGATAACCTTGCCGCCGCCAATCCGCAGGTCGTTAAAGAGATGCAAGGCGTGGTAAGAGAGTTTATCGACAACAGCCAGCCACCGCTTAGCGAGGTAAATCAGGAGAAGTTTAACAATATCAAGAAAGCATTAAGCGAAGCGAAATAACTAAACCTTCATGCGGCGGATTTTTCCGCCGCCTTATTGAGCGAGATAGCGATGCACGTTACAGCCAAGCCCTCCAGTTTTCAATGTAATCTCAAATGTGATTACTGTTTTTACCTTGAAAAAGAGTCGCAGTTTACTCATGAAAAATGGATGGATGACAGCACTCTGAAAGAGTTCATCAAACAATATATCGCAGCGTCTGGCAATCAGGTCTATTTTACCTGGCAAGGCGGTGAACCCACTCTGGCTGGCCTGGATTTTTTCCGTAAAGTTATTCACTATCAACAACGCTATGCAGGCCAAAAACGAATTTTTAATGCATTACAAACAAATGGCATTTTATTGAATAATGAATGGTGTGCCTTTCTCAAAGAACATGAGTTTCTGGTTGGTATCTCGATCGATGGACCCCAAGAGCTACATGACCGCTACAGACGCAGTAATTCAGGTAACGGTACTTTTGCAAAAGTGATAGCAGCCATCGAGCGTCTGAAATCATATCAAATAGAGTTTAATACGTTAACCGTCATTAATAACATTAATGTCCATTACCCTCTTGAGGTTTATCATTTTTTAAAATCTATCGGCAGTAAACATATGCAATTTATCGAATTGCTCGAAACCGGGACGCCGAATATTGATTTCAGTGGTCATAGTGAGAACACATTCCGTATCATTGATTTTTCTGTGCCTCCCACGGCTTATGGCAAGTTTATGTCAACCATTTTTATGCGATGGGTTAAAAACGATGTGGGTGAAATTTTCATCCGTCAGTTTGAAAGCTTTGTCAGCCGTTTTTTGGGGAATGGGCATACCAGTTGTATTTTCCAGGAGTCCTGCAAGGATAATCTGGTTGTTGAAAGTAATGGAGACATTTACGAATGCGACCATTTTGTCTATCCACAGTACAAAATTGGAAACATTAATAAATCGGAACTCAAAACGATGAACAGTGTACAACTGACAGCGCAAAAAAAACGGATTTCAGCCAAATGTCAGCAATGTGCATATAAACCTATCTGCAATGGTGGTTGTCCTAAGCATCGTATTACTAAAGTAAACAATGAGACTGTTTCTTATTTTTGCGAAGGTTATAAAATCCTTTTTTCAACCATGGTACCTTATATGAACGCCATGGTGGAGTTAGCTAAGAACAGAGTACCGCTTTACCACATTATGGATGTTGCAAAACAAATGGAGAATAATTAATAACGCTCCCCCTTAGCTCCATTCTTAGCCTCCTTCTTATGACCTTAACAAGGCACCCGACATAAATTCCTGTCGGGTGTTTCGTCTTCATCATCTTCCTTTGCGAAAATATTGCCGTATCTAATAAAGGCGATTTAAGTTTCCCTGCGCAGCAAAAATCACTTATCGCGCTGGCTAATAAAGCAGTAAGCGGAAGCGGCGTTGGTGAACTCTCCTCTTCCAGCCTGAAACGCTGGAGTGCGGAAAACTCGGTAACCATGAGCAGTAAAGTCAGTGGCATGAATACGTTGCTCTCCGTTAGCGTGCGGACTAATAACCCTGAACCTGGTTTCCAGTTGATTAACCAGCGAATCACCCACAGCACGATTAACGACAATATTTGGGCATCGCTACAAAATGCTCAAATTCAGGCGTTGAAAACGCTCGACCAGCGTCCAGCGGAGAAATTCGCCCAGCAGATGTATGAGACGCGCTATGCCGATGACCGCACGAAATTACCGCAAGAAAATCAGATTGCACAGTTTACTGCCGCAGATGCGCTGGCTGCCGATCGCCAGTTGTTTTCATCTCCAGCGGATATCACGTTTGTCATTGTCGGTAATGTCGCAGAAGACAAACTCGTGGCGTTAATTACGCGTTACTTAGGATCTATCAAACACTCTGATTCGCCATTAGCCGCAGGTAAACCATTAACTCGCGCGACGGACAACGCATCGGTTACTGTAAAAGAACAAAATGAACCAGTGGCACAGGTTTCACAGTGGAAGCGTTATAATTCCCGGACACCTGTTAATCTGGCGACGCGTATGGCGCTTGATGCTTTTAACGTCGCACTGGCAAAAGATCTACGCATTAATATTCGTGAACAGGCATCTGGGGCATACAGCGTTTCTTCTCGCCTCTCGGTTGATCCTCAGGCCAAAGATATCAGTCATTTGCTGGCTTTTACTTGTCAACCAGAACGACATGATGAACTGTTAACGTTAGCGAATGAAGTGATGGTTAAGCGTCTGGCCAAAGGGATCAGTGAGCAAGAACTGAACGAATACCAGCAAAACGTTCAGCGCAGCCTCGATATCCAACAGCGTAGCGTTCAACAATTAGCGAACACCATTGTAAATAGTCTTATTCAATATGACGAGCCTGCAGCATGGATTGAGCAGGAGCAATTGTTGAAACAAATGACGGTAGAGAATGTTAACACTGCTGTTAAACAATATCTTTCTCATCCGGTGAATACCTATACCGGAGTATTATTGCCAAAATAATCACAGCCCCGTCAACACATCGTTGGCGGGGATTTTATCAATATTCGCTATTTTTATGTAATAATTTTATAAATGTGTTCAAAGTAAATAACCGTGTACTAATAATGATATTATAAGGTCTGATTTTTACGTGATAATTCAGGAGACGATAGAAAACACATAAAATAACAACATAAAACACCTTACCTCCACACAGAATTCTCTATTATGTTGTTTTTTAATAAAAATACATTATTCACGCAATATCTCGCGATAAATAACATTAGGATTTTGTTATTTAAAACCGAGTCCTTTGCACTTGCTTACTTTATCGATAAATCCTACTTTTTTAATGCGATCCAATCATTTTAAGGAGTTTAAAATGGATAAGAAGCAAGTAACGGATTTAAGGTCGGAACTACTCGATTCACGTTTTGGTGCGAAGTCTATTTCCACTATCGCAGAATCAAAACGTTTTCCGTTGCACGAAATGCGTGATGATGTCGCATTCCAGATTATCAATGATGAATTATATCTTGATGGCAACGCTCGTCAGAACCTGGCCA
>ENA-OWZF01000090-OWZF01000090.1-human-gut-metagenome-genome-assembly--contig:-NODE-90-length-44405-cov-75.8129_pt1 | contig 44405 bp, 37 predicted proteins | sample MGYA00249256_ERZ652107 | MGnify/ENA primary metagenome ERZ652107 (study PRJEB26925, sample SAMN05827176) | human gut metagenome | biome: ENVO:2100002; feature: ENVO:00000062; material: ENVO:00002003...
GTTAAGTGTCTATACCATATCATCTTATATAAATAAGGCAATACCTTTTCTGATGTTGCCGATACTAACTAATTATCTGTCAACTGACGAATATGGTGAAGTCTCTATGTTTTTAGCGCTTATAAACCTTCTCGTGGCGGTTTTTGGGCTGAGCATAGAAGGTGCGCTTATGAGGAAATTCTATGATAAAGGAGAATCTTTTCCTGCTGTCTTATTCAATTACTTGTTTTTGCTTATATCCTCGTTTTCTGTATGCTCGGTGTTATTTGTGATATTTTCAAGTGAGATCACAACATATAGTGGTGTGTCTGTACAGTACTTAGCAGCGGCAGTACTTAGCTCCTTCTTCTCTGTTGTCTGTTATTGCGTTAATTCTTTACATCAGGCTGAGGGTAAGGCTGCTGCCTATGCTATATTTACTAATGGCTGGAGTTTTTTGAATACACTTCTGTCCATAATTCTTGTAGTGTTCTTTAGCCTTGGTGTAGCAGGCCGTGTTTATGGCATTGCAATATCTACTATACTCATGGGAATTGTTGGAATCCTTTTGTTGTGTAAAAATGGTATTATACCATCGATAGATAAGAATTTAATCTCAGAGGAATTGATGGTATTTGGACTTCCTATGCTACCTATGAACTTGCGCGGAACTATTCTTGGGTTTACTGATAAACTATTCATTGCGAATATCATTGGATTATCGGCCGCAGGTGTATATACGGTGGGCAACCAGTTGGCGATGGTAATAGATGTTTTTGTTAGATCGATAGCACTTGCCTATACACCATGGGTATATGCAAAACTACAGGATGAAAGTCACGAATCCTTAAAGAAAATAGTGAGATTGACTTATATGCTAATTTTGGTAATAATCATCGTCTCTTTTTTATGGATAGCCGTTGCTCGTTTAGCATCGACACTGTTGATTAGTTCAGACTACGAGGATGCATTTGTGTATCTTAACTGGCTTGTTGCCTGTAATGGTATTTTGGGTGTTCAATTATTGTTGGTAAATTTTGTTTATTATTCTAAGAAGACAAAGCTTTATTCCCTTCTGAGCACTTTTTCAATATTCCTGAATGTCTTTTTAAATTATGCATTCATTACGACTCGAGGAGCAATAGGGGCTGCTCAGGCAACTCTGGCGGTCTATGCCACAACATTGCTATTCACGGTGCTTATTGTATATAAGCAGTATAAACAAATACCTTGGTTTACAACATTCATTCGTCATGAATCAAAATAGTATTAGATCATATACAAAAGCGCAAAGATATCAAGCTGACTTATTGTTATTTTTATGCGTCTTTGTGATAGATGCAATGAGTATACCATTGTCTCAAAATATCAAAGTAGCATTGTCTACAGTTTTATGTGGATTTATTGTATTGAAAGATGTAGCAAATGGGAAGTTGTTTAAAGACAGTTATAAAACTAAATGGGTTTTAATGCCTTGTTTGTTACTAATAATACCACAACTTCTTTATTCTGATTTTGTACTGTCGTATGAAAGTAAAATCTTGCAAATTTGGGCGGGTTATATACTGTTCAAAAAGATTCCTAAGGAATTATTTACCCAAAAGTATGTAAAGCTTTTGTATTATATATGTATTATTTCTATTCCAATATGGTTCTCCACAGTTATGGGATTAAATTTTTGGGCATGGGCTCCATCATCAGGTGATGGTCAATACAAAACCTTGTTCCTTTATTGTGTTGATACTTATGGTGATAACGGTAGAAATAATGGTCCATTTTGGGAACCTGGCGTATTCCAAATGTATATAAATATTGCTGTATTATTTTTGTTGTATTCAAAAAAAAATATAAATGTAAAATATTTATTAGTTTTCGTTATAGCATTAGCTACAACGTATTCTACTACTGGTTATATATGCTTTGCATTAGTTTTGATAACTTATTATTACGATAAAAGTGACTCAATTAAGGGCTATCAGTTTTTTTTATTAATGATAGGTGCAGTTGGTGTATATGTCTTTTTTACAACAAACCTAGAACTGTATGATAGGGTATTTGGAAAGTTTGACTCTACTTCGGTAGCAAATGCATCCATGGTAATACGTGTAAATGAAATTATTTTTTATTATGAATTATGGAAATCAAACTTGGGTTATATGCTTTTAGGTGCCGGAGCGACAAATGCATATAATTTCGTTATGGGGCAACATTTTATAGCGGACGTATTCTTTGAAGGGTCTACACAAACAACACTTAGGGAACTTGCAAGTTTCGGTGTTGTATTTACATTTATTCGTTTATGCTTATTTTATCGATTCTCTAAGATTTTTTGTAAAAAGATCTTAGCACGAGCTATTGTTGTATTGATTGTAATAATAATGATAAATACTGAAAGTATGATTTATTCGATGTTGTTTAACTGTCTATGGTATCTAGGTGCAAATGATATAGATAACAAGATTCTTCCAGATAATATATAGTTGAATAATTAATAAACATTATATGAAAGTAATGCTCGTATTTGGCACTCGTCCTGAGGCCATTAAAATGTGTCCACTAGTTAAGGAATTCCAGAAACACCCGTCAGAGTTCGAAACTATTGTTTGTGTAACTGGCCAGCATCGCGAAATGTTGGATCAGGTACTAAAGATCTTCGATGTGATCCCTGATTACGACCTTAATATTATGAGATTGGGTCAGAATCTCACCGATATAACCGCACGCGTCCTCACTGGTCTGCGTGACGTGTTCAAGGAGTGCCATCCTGATGTCGTACTCGTTCATGGCGATACCACCACCTCTACCGCTGGTGCCCTGGCTGCATTCTACGCCCAGATTCCAGTAGGTCACGTTGAGGCAGGTCTTCGCACAAACAATCTCTACAGCCCATGGCCAGAGGAGATGAACCGTCAGCTGACTGGACGTATTGCTACCTATAACTTTTCACCAACCCTTCTCTCTGAGAGCAACCTCAAGGCTGAGTCTGCCCTTGGCAATATTTATGTGACTGGCAATACCGTTATTGATGCCCTCCACATGGTGATTGATAAACTCAATGCTGACGAAGCTTTGGCTAAGGAGCAGGACAACGTGCTTGCAGCTGCTGGTTATGACATAACCCGTCTGGCTGATGGCAAGAAGCTCGTTCTTATCACCGGCCATCGTCGCGAGAACTTTGGAGACGGTTTCATCCGCATGGTTACCGCCATGAAGGACCTGTCAGAAAAGTATCCTGAGGTGGATTTCGTTTATCCAATGCACCTCAATCCTAATGTGCGCAAGCCTATCCACGAGGTGTTTGGTGAAGATCTTACCCGTCCAAACTTCTTCTTTATCGAGCCTCTACAGTATCTAGAGTTCGTTCATCTCATGAGCAAGGCCAACATCGTGCTTACCGATTCTGGTGGCATCCAGGAAGAGGCGCCAGGTCTAGGCAAACCAGTACTCGTGATGCGCGATACCACCGAGCGACCTGAGGCTCTCAAGTCAGGTACCGTACATCTTGTAGGTACTGATTATGAAAAGATTATGAAGGAGGTCAGTACCCTCCTCGACGATGCCGAGGCATACGCCAAGATGTCACAGGCTGTCAATCCTTATGGTGACGGTAAGGCATGTGATCGTATCGTGAGAGCTTTGAAGGGTGAAGAAGTCGAACGTTATGGAGAATAAAATATGGTAGTACTCATTAGATGCAATGATATTCTATCTGATCCAAGAGCAATGAAATATGTTCGATACTTGCAAGAAAAAGGTATTGAACATAAGTTCATCGGTTGGGATCGCGACGGAAAGAATATAGATTTGCCTAATTCCGTCATGTGGAAAGAGCGAGCGGAATATAACGTTGGTGGTTTCAAGGCCGTTAAGAATCGTATTGGATGGATGTGGTTTGTGTATAAGCAGTTATGTGCATTGAAGCGTAAAGATGCAATACTCCATGGATGCGATATAGATTCTGCATTTCCTGCAGCCTTCTATAAAGCAACACATAATAATGGTAATAAGTTAATATTTGATGTATTCGATTGGTTTTCTGCTGCACTCTATAACCAAAAGTGGTATGTTTTGACAGCTTTTAAGCTTATGGAGAAATATACGACCAAAAGGGCTGATAGGGTTATTCTTTGTGAACCAGAACGTATTGAGCAAATACCATTTGAGATCCCTTCTTCAAAAATTAGTGTACTTCCAAATATTCCGTTTTTTGATTGTAGCGATTTTCTGACAAAAGACCAGGAGAAGCAATTCAATAACAATAAAATTACTTTTTCTTATGTTGGCGGTTTTTCAACTGATCGTTGTCTTTTTGAAATCGTATCATTGGCAGAAAAGGGGATTATTAATTTGTCTATTGCAGGTTTTGGTAACGCTAAATTAGAGGAAAGATTATTGAAAGACAATGGTCTATATCCAAATATCAGATATTATGGAAGGGTTAAATATGAAGATGGTCTGAATATATCTTATAATTCGGATATAGTATATGCAATGTATCAAAAAGTAAATCCTAATAATGTATATGCAGCTCCTAACAAATATTACGAGGCAATGTTTCTTGCTAAACCGATTTTTTCAACTAAAGGAACAATTGTTGAAAAGAAAGTATTGCAAAACAACATGGGCTATGTGTCTGATGAAAAGGAAGAGGATATACTTGCAGTCATAAGCAGAATTGATATAGATGATGCTTTAGAAAAAGGTGAAAATGCGAACAAAGTCTGGAGAGAAACATTCTGTGGCTATACAAGAAGATATTTGGAAGGGGAATATCTTGAATTAAAAAAACTAATGTAACACATTTAAGGTAATGAAATTCTTTATTTGTGGGTGCAATGGTATGGCTGGTCATATCATCTCCCTTTATCTTAAGGAACAAGGGCATGAGGTGTTTGGTTTTGATTTGAAGGAATCTATTCTTATTCCCTCTATTGCATGTAATGCTTTTGATACAGAAACCCTTCGTAAGGTTATTGCTGAAGATAATTACGATACTGTTATTAATTGTATTGGTATACTTAATCAATTTGCCGAGCAGAATCATGCACTTGCTTCATATATCAATTCTTATTTTCCACACTTTCTTGCGGATGTAACAAAAGGAACAAATACTCAGGTCATACACATGAGTACTGATTGCGTCTTTTCTGGAGCAAGAGGGGATTATACTGAAACTGACCATCGAGACAACGAAACGTTCTATGGACGGTCTAAGGCGTTAGGGGAGTTGGATGATGATAAGAATGTAACGTTGCGTGATTCAATTGTTGGTCCTGATACAAACCCTAATGGTCCGAGCTTGTTGAATTGGTTTATGGCACAAGAAAGTGAAATAAATGGATTTACCAATAAGATGTGGACAGGCTTGACAACTTTAGAATTGGCAAAAGCGATGGAAGCAGCTGCAAAGGAGCGTGTTTATGGTATCTTCAATTGTGTACCTGATTATTCTATATCTAAATATGGACTTGTTTCATTATTTAATCATTATCTGAAGAACGATTCAGTAAAAATTAACCCAGTTGAAGGTACGCCAGCAAATCTCTCTTTGAGAAGAACTCGTTTTGAGTTGTCATACATCATTTCTGATTACGACACTCAAATTAGAGAACTTGCGGAATGGATTAAGTTACATAAAGATATGTATCCTCACTACAATCTGTAATATATGACTGTATTTGGTAATAAAAGAATCCTTTTGTTTTCCCCTTATGGTTGCACCAAACATTATGGTGTTGCCATTAAAGAGGAGTTAGAGAAGAGGGGCGCTCATGTAGATGAATATGATGAACGACCTTCTGAGGAAGCTTATATGAAAATCATTATACGCTTGCTAAAGAAGAAAGTTCCACAGATATTCCTGCGCTATATACAAAATGTGATAAAAGAGAATAAGACTAAAGATTACGATTATATCCTAATATGTAGAGGAGAGGCTTTTACTCCAGTAGCTATTGATTCTTTAAGGAAAGCATATCCTAGAGCGAAGGTTATTCTATATCTCTGGGATGTAATGCGTAATTGTGCTATGGATGATGTGCTTGCCTCATGCAATAAGGTAATGTCTTTTGATCCCGAAAATGCCAAAAAGTACAACGTAGGCTTTAGGCCGACATTTTTTGTGAATGACTACCTTCAAGTAAATGAATCGGTTGAGTTTGATTATGATTTGGAGTTCATTTGTACCTTATATCATCCTCGGCATAAAATGGTGAAGCAATTGCGAAAGAACTTTGAATCTCAAGGTTTAAGGTTCTATACGTATCTTTATGTCCCAGGCTTGATTCGTTACATACAGGAGTCGCTCTTTCACTTCCCGTTCTATAGTTTTAAAGAGATTAATCTGAAGCCGATTTCAATTCCAGAAACAGTTGAAGTTCTGAATAAGACAAAATGTATACTGGATGTCAATCCGCCATACCAAGTTAGCTTGTCCACTCGTGCCCACGAGGCAATTGCAGCCCGTAGGAAATACATTACTACAAATAAGCATATTATGGATTATGAGTACTATGATCCAAATAATATCCTAATCATAGATATTGATAATCCTGTAATTTCAAAAGAGTTTGTTCAGACACCATTTAATCCTGTAAGTGAGGAGGTTCTTTATAAATATTCTGTTGCCGGATTGGTGGATGATTTATTTAACAACATGTAGCTAATATGAATATATTGATAACTGGCGTTCATGGATTTGTTGGAAGTAATCTTGTTAAAGCTTTGTCGTCAAACAATATAATCTATGGACTTGATATTGTCGCCCCTGAGAAGGAGGGGGTGGCAAAGACTTTCTCATGGGATGAACTGCCTCAGTTGACCAACATGCAGATTAATGCAGTTATTCATTTGGCAGGTAAAGCTCATGATACACATAACAAATCAGCAGCTGATATTTACTTCAAGGTAAATACAGGCTTGACTCAGAAGATCTTCGACTGGTACATGGCTAATCCAACGCCAAAGAAGTTTATCTTCTTCTCTACCGTAAAGAGTGTGGCTGACCATGTGCCTGGGGATATCCTGACCGAGGAGTGTGTGCCTACTTCCGTAGGCCCTTATGGGGAGAGTAAGGTTCAGGCTGAGAACCATATTATCCAGAGTTTTGCTCCTGCCGCTATGGAGCGTCCGTTCCATAATTTCAGCGATGCTGATGTTTCAGATAGTTTCAAGGTTTCAGACGGTTCTAATAAGCAGGTGTACATTATGAGGCCTTGTATGATTCATGGACCTGGCAACAAGGGTAATCTTAACCTGCTGTATGGTGTAGTGAAGAAAGGAATACCCTGGCCTTTGGGCGCTTTTGAGAATAGACGCTCATTTACTTGCATTGACAATCTATGCTATGTGATTAATGGATTGCTTACAAAGGATGTGGAGAGTGGTATCTATCACATGGGTGATGATGAAGCACTCTCAACTAACGAACTGATTGAGCTGATCTGTGAGGCACTGGGTAAGAAGGCTCATATCTGGCACCTACCTAAAGGATTGATGAACGGTATGGCAAAGTTGGGTGGCTGGTGTCATTTGCCATTGAATCCATTGCGTATGCAGAAGCTGACAGAAAATTATGTGGTCAGCAATGATAAGATTAAGAAGGCTTTAGGTGTCGATAAAATGCCTGTACGAGCAAATGAAGGGATAATGAAAACAGTACGTAGTTTTACCACCGAGTAATATGATGTTTAAAGATAAAGAAATATGGCGTATTATTTGATAATATTTGTTCTGCTCTTCGGGGCAGAACTTTTTTATTTCTGTATTGCTGATAAATGTAATATTATTGACAAACCAAATGAGCGGAGTTCGCATACTCGGATTACTCTGAGAGGTGGAGGAATCATCTTCTATTTGGGTGCATTGACTTTTTTCCTGACGAATCAGTTTGAATACCCTTGGTTTATACTGGCTTTGACCTTGATCACTTTTATCAGTTTTATAGATGATATCCGTTCTACTTCGCAGGGTTTGCGTTTAGTCTTCCATTTTACGGCAATGGCCCTGATGTTCTATCAATGGGGGTTGTTCAGCTTGCCTTGGTGGACGTTGCTTGTCGCTCTGATCGTCTGTACGGGGATTATCAATGCCTATAACTTTATGGATGGCATTAACGGCATTACCGGCGGGTATTCATTGGTTATCCTGGTTTCTTTGGCATATGTGAATGCGGAAGTGATCTCCTTCACAGAACAGAGTTTTATTTATACGATGATTTGTTCTGTGTTGGTGTTTGACTTTTTTAATTTCCGTAAGAGAGCGAAATGCTTTGCCGGTGATGTGGGTTCGGTCAGTATAGCTTTTGTAGTCCTGTTCCTGATCGGGAGTTTGATTCTTCAAACGAAAGATTTCAGCTGGCTTGTATTGCTTGTTGTGTACGGGGTGGATAGTGTGTTGACGATCGTACACCGGTTGTTGCTACATGAAAATATTGGTTTGCCTCACCGGAAACATTTGTATCAGATCATGGCCAATGAACTGAAGATACCACATGTGGCAGTGGCATTGACCTATATGTCGGTGCAAACTGTAGTTTTGGTAGGATATTTACTGTTACGGGAGTATGGATATGGGTATTTATTAGGGAGTATCTTGGTGTTGGGGCTATTATACTTCCTATTTATGAAGAGATTCTTCTATTTACATAAATCAAATTAATTACTCATATATGTGTACCGGAGAAGATAAGCAACTGGAGGCATTTGCCAGGTTCATTAAATTTGCTGAATTACGGCCCAGTCTGGAGCAGAAAGACTGGACCGGTTTTGCCAAAAGATATAATGGTCCCGGATATGCTCATAATCAGTACGATAAAAAACTGGAAGAGGCTTATCGGAGATTTACGAAGTAGAAAAGAGATATGCCCTAATGGGTATAGATTTTTGTTTCGTCCCCGGTTTTATGCCATGTCAGGTATAAAACCGGGGACATTTCGTTAAACGGGTATAATATGAACAATCGGACAATAGCAGAGTATGTGAAGTAGATGTATAAGAAAATGTTAAGTAATAATACTGATAATGTGATGATTATAACTTATTCTGCATAACTTGATCCGGATGCCTTGTTTTCTTTTGCCATCTTCCTGCAAATGTTCACCTTTGCAATGTTGATCAACGCAATGTGAATAAAATCAGTAGTAATAACATTAAAAAAAGGAGATGCAGGAATATGGCATTATTTTATAAAGCAGTAAAATCGACTATGGCAACTAAGTCCGGTGATAAGAAATGGCACTTGAACTTGGTGAAGGTAGGCAAGGTGGTATCTACTCAGCAATTGGCTGAGATGATTGCGGAAAAATCGTCGTTGACTCCGGGTGATGTGCATAATGTGGTTCGTAACTTGATGACAGCGATGCGTAGTGCATTGCTGGACAGTAAGACGGTACGTCTGGACGGATTGGGTACTTTTACGATGAAAGCGCGTACACGAGGAAGGGGAGTGGACAAAGAGGAAGAGGTGAACCCGAATCAGGTGGCAGCCCTTCTTTGTCATTTTACTCCTGAATATACTCGTCCTGCGGCTATCGGTACTACCCGGGCTTTGTTTCAGGGTGTTGAGTTCCAGAAAGCGAGTGGGATCGGTGCTTCGGGCAATAATGGTTCCGGAGGTGGTGATGGAGACATAGTAGATGATCCGACTGCGTAGTTAGCGGTTCTATAGGATTAGAATATGAGGAAAAATAATTGGAACATCTTTTTGAAAGTAATCATTGCTGTGGCAAGTGCTATTGCCGGGGTAATAGGAGGTCAGGGATTACTTTGACGGTCAGCCGATCATTTCGGTTGAAATAATAAATGCCGTTGTCTGTTTGAAAGAATGGATAGCGGCATTTTATTATATGGTTTACGGAATCGGTAATTAGGAATAATCTTGTATATTTGTGAGTGAAGCCATTAATAGGAATATGCTATGGCTAAACTTTACCCGATTGGGATACAGAACTTTGAAAGTTTGCGAGATGATAATTACTTTTATATAGATTCTCATTTGAAAACCTCTAAATCTTCAGTTTAGAGGATGAAAAATGCGGGGTAGCATGTGATGGAGTTCAAATTTGACGGGAGTGCGGAAGAGGCTTTGAAACAGATAGAAGAAAAGGGATATGCCGTTCCGTTTGCCAATGATTCCCGCCAACTGATAAAGGCAGGAGTGAACTTTAGCTCGAAAACAAGGAATATTGATAGTTGGATCGTGGACTGACTGTAAGCTTCACATGGCTACATAAATTGATATAAAAAGAATAAAATCTACATTAAGATGATTAGATTTTGTAAGTTTCTGTTTTTTTGTTATTTTTGTATTCAAGTTAGGTTGTTAATTTACTGAATATAGTAACCTTACACAAACAGACAAACATCGTCTTATGAAGAGAAATGTATCATTGCTGAAGTATGCACTGCTGATAGCACTTTGCTGTGTAGCATGTGTAAATGAGAAAGATTTGTATGAACCGTCGGGGGAGGATCCTGGCGAAACGGAAGAGTTGGACCTATCGTTCAAATTCGCTTTGAGATCCGATAAACAGATTCATATATCTGTTACCCGGGCAGATGGAAAAGCTGCTGAGGGGATAGGGGTTGGAGTGTATCTTCAACAGCCTTATGAAGAAGACGGGATTATTTCCGGTAAGCCTCTCTATATGGGCTATACAGATGGGAATGGGCAGATTGATGCTACTATTTCTGTTCCGGCAAACAGTGATAAGTTGTATGTCGCTTCGTTGACAGCCGGTTATCCAGGAGTGCAGAAGATGGATGTGCAACCTTCGATGACGTGCAACTTGACTGCAACAGCCTTTCAAATCAAGACTGCTACTACCCGTATGGTTGCTACCCGGAGTGAAACAGGATTGGATGTTCCCGTCGGCCAGAAACTGAGCAATCTTTATGAATTGTATAGCCCTTATACTGATTCGGAGATTGGAAAAGACGGTATACCACTTTTGAATGCTTCTCCGCTTGTTACGAAAGAGGAATTATCTGCTAAGTTTCTAAATTTAATGAATAGTTGGTATCCGGAACAGAAGAATGTGCAGGATGTGGATTTGAAAAAGAGCTCTGATCTGGTGGTGACTGATGAATTGGGAGCGGAAGTGTGGGCTACGTATGTCGGTGATGGTGGATTTTATGTAAATAATGCGACCGTCTACAATGTGTTGGCTTATTATAGCTACCAGGAAGGGGAGCTTGGCAGACGTGAAGATATACAGGGACATCGTATGACTTTGTTACTTCCGAATACTCATCAGCAAAAGTGTCCTTCGGGTTTAAAAGTACAATTGTTGTATTGGGACGGAAAACAATATAGTAAGGTATTCCCGAAAGGTGCACGTATCGGTTTTGCTGTGGCACGTGACGGATTGAATATAGCTAATGTAAATGCTGCCAATGGAGGAGTGAATTCAAAAAGTTCCTATAAGTTCAAGAATCAGACCTTCCCGAATGGAGATGTTAATGGCTTTTATTACTCTACCCCATCTTTGAATGCAACGAAAAGGACGAATGCGGTGATTCGAAATGTGCCCGATTACAACTGTTGCATTATGGGCTTCGATATTCGCCCTTATGATGATCCAAAAGCAGATTATGATTTTAATGATGTGATGATAAAGCTTACCGCATCACCGGTATCTGCCATAAAACCGGAAGAAGACATTCCGGTGATCGATGAATTTACTCCATCGGAGGCTGTTTACGGTACATTGGCCTTTGAAGACCAGTGGCCTAAGATGGGGGACTATGACTTCAACGATTTTGTGATGAATTACAGTTATGAGTTGGAGAAAGGGGATAATAATATGATTACTGCTCTAAAGTTGACTTTCACGCCGATTGCAAAGGGAGCAGCTTCATGGACGCATATCGGTGTGGGTATCGAACTGCCGCTTTCGGCTGACAATATCGACAAAGCAAAGTCGGAAGGTGCTACGCTTGAAGAGGGTAATGACCGGGCTACTTTTATTGTCTGGAATGATGTTAATACTGCTTTCGGTACGACTGAAGGATATGTGAATACGGAGGGTGCGGCGGTCGGAGTTTCCGCTATTCCGGTTGAAGTAACCGTACGACTGAAGACTCCTGTCAGCAGCTTGTTAACTCAGAAGTTTAATCCGTTTATTTTTGTCAACAGCCGTCAAAGAGAAATACATCTGGTAGATTATAAGCCGACAAAACATGCCGACACTTCACTCTTCGGGACAGAAAATGACAGATCGGATCCTGGGGCTGAAGTTTATTATCGTATGGATAACCGATATCCATGGGCTCTTGATTTCCCGCGGAAGGAAGACTCTTCACCGGCGTGGAATTATCCCAAGGAAAGAGTTATCATTACGAAAGCATATCCTAATTATGAGAAATGGGTGCTTGATCAATCCAATCTTTCCTGGTTTGACGCGAGTGTGTCGGGGAACGTGAATAGGGAATTCTTATATTAAGGAGAAAAACAAAATCCTCCGTAGAAAAAAGGTATCTACGGAGGATTATTTATTTTTTCTTTCTTAAGTCTCTCCCTTCGAACCGGCAGATTGCCTCTATCCATTCTTCGGTCAGTGGCTTGGATTCGTGTCTCTCCAGATCGAATGTCACCATGACCGAACGACAGATGCATTTCACTTCCATTGTTTCGGTGTCGATGACCCGTTGCAGCAGATGAAAGCTTTTGGTTCCGATTTCGCAAACTGCGGTTTGTACGGCGATGTGGTCCGATGAAAAAATCTGTGCCAGAAAGTCGGCTTCAATGTGTACGACTACAATGCCGTCTTTTTCCCAGTCGACTCCCGGGCATACAGAAGCGAAATATTCTGTTTTGCCGAGATCGTAAAATGAAAAATAGACGGTGTTGTTGACGTGTCCGAATTTGTCTACGTCGTTGAATCGTAGTTGTATAGGTAAACTGTGATGAAATTCGATTTCTTCCATTTGTTTTCTCTTAACCTTTGTTATTATTGGGCAAAATTAGTATTTTTGCACGTTATTCTCACAAGAAATAGATCAAGAAATGATAGAAGACATTAAAAAAGCTTGTCAAGTGATGAGCGAAGGCGGGGTGATTCTCTATCCCACCGATACGGTTTGGGGAATTGGCTGTGATGCTACCAATGAAGACGCTGTGCGCCGGGTGTATGAGATAAAACGACGTGCTGACAGCAAGGCGATGCTGGTATTGGTAGACTCGCCGGTGAAAGTGGAATTCTATGTGCAGGATGTTCCTTCGGTAGCTTGGGATTTGATTGAGGTTGCCGATAAGCCATTAACTATCATTTATTCCGGTGCCCGCAACCTGGCTTCAAATCTGCTTGCAGAGGATGGAAGCGTAGGCATCCGGGTGACAAACGAGGCGTTTTCCCGTCGTTTGTGCCAGCAGTTTCGCAAAGCGATTGTCTCGACATCTGCCAATGTCAGCGGACAACCGGGAGCAGCCAATTTTAATGAAATCAGCGAAGAAATAAAATCGTCGGTGGATTACATTGTCAATTTTCGACAAGATGATATGAGTCGTCCTAAACCATCGAGTATCATTAAACTGGATAAAGGTGGAGTGATCAAGATTATTCGCGAATGATGGAAAAAGAAAAGATAAGTTTATTACAGCGCTTTATTATCTGGCGCGAGAATAAAATCAAAGAAAAGCAGTTTATTCTCATTTTAAGTTTTCTGGTCGGTATTTTTACTGCCATTGCTGCACTGCTCCTAAAATTCTTTATTCATACGATACAGAATTTCCTGACAGATAACTTTAATACGACGGAGGCCAACTACCTGTATCTGGTTTATCCGGTGGTCGGTATTTTTCTGGCAGGATGGTTTGTACGCAATATCGTAAAGGATGATATCAGCCATGGAGTTACGAAGATTCTTTATGCAATTTCGAGGAGGCAGGGGCGTATCAAAAGACATAATATCTGGTCGTCGACCATTGCCAGTGCCATTACCATCGGTTTCGGCGGATCGGTAGGAGCCGAGGCACCTATTGTGTTGACCGGATCGGCAATCGGGTCGAATTTGGGAAGTATGTTCAAGATGGAGCACCGTACACTGATGTTGCTGGTAGGCTGTGGAGCGGCGGGTGCCATCGGAGGTATTTTTAAAGCGCCTATTGCCGGACTGGTGTTTACGCTTGAAGTACTGATGATCGACCTTACCATGTCGTCTTTATTACCATTGCTGATTTCGGCTGTCACGGCTGCCACTGTTTCGTATATTACGACCGGACAGGAGGCTATGTTTAAATTTCATCTGGATCAGCCTTTTGAATTGGAGCGTATTCCTTATGTGATTCTTTTGGGAATCTTTTGCGGATTGGTATCGCTTTATTTCACTCGCGCTATGAACTCTGTGGAAGGAGTATTTGGCAAACTCTCCAATCCATATAAGAAGTTGGCATTGGGAGGTGTGATGCTGAGTGTGCTCATCTTCCTCTTTCCACCCTTGTATGGTGAAGGTTACGATACGATCGAACTATTGTTGAACGGCGTGAGCAATGCCGACTGGGATACGGTACTGAATAACTCGTTGTTTTATGGATACGGTAATCTGTTGCTGGTCTATTTGGTGCTGATCATTCTGTTGAAAGTCTTTGCGTCGAGTGCGACCAACGGTGGAGGCGGATGTGGCGGTATTTTTGCACCTTCGCTGTATCTGGGATGTATTGCCGGTTTTGTGTTTTCGCACTTTAGCAATGATTTTGACTTTACCTCGACTTTGCCCGAAAAGAACTTTGCGTTGATGGGAATGGCAGGGGTTATGAGTGGAGTCATGCATGCACCTCTGACTGGAGTATTCCTGATTGCCGAGCTAACGGGCGGATATGACCTCTTCCTGCCTCTGATGATTGTTTCGGTCAGTTCGTATCTGACAATCATCGTGTTTGAACCGCATAGTATCTATTCTATGCGTTTGGCTAAAAAGGGACAGTTGCTGACCCATCACAAGGATAAAGCTGTATTGACACTGATGAAAGTCGAAAATGTGGTTGAAACTGACTTTGTCAGCGTGCGTCCGGAAATGGATCTGGGCGAATTGGTGAAGGCGATTTCAACTTCGCATCGTAATATGTTTCCTGTGACGGATAAAGACGGGGTCTTGCTGGGCGTCGTGCTACTGGACGATATCAGGAACATCATGTTCCGTCAGGAACTTTATCATCGTTTTACCGTTAGTAAACTGATGACCTCGGTCCCTGCCCGTCTGTATGATACAGATAGCATGGAACAGGTGATGCAGACTTTTGACGATACAAAAGCATGGAACTTACCTGTGGTCAATGAAGAGGGCAAATACCTGGGATTTGTATCCAAATCTAAGATATTTAATTCATATCGCCAGGTATTGGTACATTTCTCGGAAGATTGACGGAACGGCGATGGCCGTATGTAACGGATAGTGTGCTTTGCAGGCAATTCGTTACTTTCGTAATCTGCAGTGTGAAACTCATAACTTATAAATTATGAAGAAAGAAGATTTAAGAATTGTATATATGGGGACTCCGGACTTTGCCGTGGAAGCCCTGCAATGTCTGGTTGAAGGCGGTTATAATGTGGTTGGAGTGATTACGATGCCCGATAAACCTGCCGGTCGCGGACATAAAATTCAGTATTCTCCGGTAAAGCAATATGCACTGGATCATCAACTGCCTTTGCTGCAACCGGAAAAACTGAAAGATGAAGAATTCATTCAGGCGTTACGTGAGTGGAAAGCCGATCTACAGATTGTTGTAGCTTTTCGTATGTTGCCGGAAGTGGTATGGAATATGCCACGTCTGGGAACTTTTAATCTCCATGCTTCTCTGCTTCCGCAATACCGTGGAGCAGCGCCTATAAACTGGGCAGTGATCAACGGAGACACCGAAACAGGTATTACTACTTTTTTCCTGAAACATGAAATAGATACGGGGGAAGTAATCCAGCAAGTACGTATTCCCATTGCCGATACGGACAATGTAGAGATTGTGCATGACAAGTTGATGCATTTGGGCGGTCGGTTGGTTATAGAAACTGTAGACGCTATTCTGGAGGGAAAGGTGAAATCAATTCCTCAGGAAGAAATGGCAGTGGCAGGCGAACTTCGTCCGGCTCCGAAGATTTTTAAAGAGACCTGCCGAATTGACTGGAATCAGCCGGTGAAACGGGTTTATGATTTTATTCGTGGGCTTTCGCCTTATCCGGCTGCATGGAGTGAGTTGGTGAATCCGGAAGGGGAAGCGGTTGTCGTGAAAATCTTTGAGAGTGAGAAGTTGCCAAAGGTGCATACGTTGGCTCCCGGAAGCATTATTACTGATGGAAAAAACTTTTTGAGAGTGGCTGTGCCGGATGGATTTGTAAATGTCCTTTCGTTGCAGTTGCCAGGTAAAAAGAGACTGAAAACAGATGAACTTTTACGTGGATTCCATCTGACTGAAGCATTTAAGATGAAGGCTGTGTAATAACAGATAGTGCATTATCCTTTTGGGATATGAGCCGATCCCGTTGATTATAATTATGAATTTGAAATAGCAGAAAAAGAATTTCTGCCAAATAAATTGTTATTGAGGGGGAGCCCTGATGTTTTTTTGTTAATTTTGTGCTATTATTTTAAGAATGATGAATATGAAACCAATTATATCCCCTTCTATCCTTTCTGCAGATTTCGCATATCTGGCAAAGGACATTGAGATGATCAACCGTAGTGAAGCAGACTGGGTACACATTGATATTATGGACGGAGTATTTGTGCCGAACATATCTTTCGGCTTTCCGGTACTGAAATATGTAGCTAAGTTAACTTCAAAGCCGTTGGATGTACATCTGATGATAGTCAATCCGGAAAAGTTTATTCCTGAAGTGAAGGCATTGGGTGCCCACATCATGAATGTGCATTACGAGGCATGTCCTCACTTACACCGGGTCGTGCAACAGATTCGTGAAGCAGGTATGCAACCAGCGGTCACTATCAATCCGGCCACTCCGATAGCTCTGTTGCAGGATATTATCCGGGATGTATATATGGTGCTGGTTATGAGTGTGAACCCCGGATTTGGCGGACAAAAATTTATTGAACACTCGGTAGAGAAAGTGAAAGAGCTTCGTGAACTGATTGAGCGTACCGGATCTAAAGCACTGATCGAAGTTGATGGAGGGGTAAATCTGGAAACAGGCGCCCGTCTGATAGCTGCCGGGGCAGATGCATTGGTGGCAGGAAATGCTATCTTTGCTGCTGAGAATCCGGAAGGAATGATTCACGCCATGAAAGGGCTGTAGAGCCGTCTTGTGAACTTTCAGTATTTACACCGATATCCTTTTATACGCCTGCTATTCCCTCTGATAGCAGGCTTTCTTGTTGGCAATGGGTTGTTTTTTAGGGGAGTCTATGTTTCGAAGGGCGTGCTGGCAGGAGGGCTGGCAGGATTATTTCTTCTGCTCCTAGTCGTTTATTTTTCTCACCGTTACTCTTTACGTTGGATGTTCGGCTGTATTTTGTACCTGTTCGTGTTTTTTGGCGGAGCAGGTGGAATAAATCAGGCTTTGCAACAGACGCTTTATTCTTTTTCGGAACAAAAATGTGTTTACCGGGCTGTAGTGTCGGAACAACCGGAGCCGAAGGAACATAGCTTCCTTTGTCGGGCATTTTTGGAGGAAAGGCAGGATTCAGTGTGCACCATGCCGGTAAATCGAAAAGTTTTGCTTTATATATCGAAGGATTCATTGTCCGAAGGGTTACGTAGTGGGGATGAGTTAATATTTCTTGCCCATGTATCTCCACCTTCAAATAATGGTAATCCCGATGAATTTGATTATGCGCGTTATCTGCGCTACAAAGGGATTAGCGGGATTGCTTTTGTTGCAAGTGGGAATTGGAAAATTACCGGATATCGGTTTTCCCGATCATGCAGGCAGATTGCATTGGAATACCGGGATCGGATTCTTGACCAATATCGTGCTTTGAAGTTTAATCCGGATGAATTTGCCGTACTTGCCGCACTTACGGTAGGTTATAAGGAGGAGTTGAGCGAAGATATTCGGGAAACTTACTCTGTATCGGGAGCCAGTCATGTACTGGCACTTTCCGGACTTCATATCGGGTTTCTGTATATGATGCTTCTGTTTTTTCTGAAGTGGCTGCCAGGGAATACTTTTGGTGTGAGACTTTTTCGTGCGGTAGTGATAATTACCGCATTGTGGGGATTCGCTTTTTTTACCGGTCTCTCTCCTTCGGTCGTCCGTTCCGTTATCATGTTTTCACTGTTGGCTTTGTCGGTTTTATCCCGGCGTACAGGTATTTCACTCAATACACTTGCATTGACTGCATGTATCATGTTAGTGGTTCATCCTTTTTGGCTGTTCGATGTAGGATTTCAACTTTCATTTTCAGCAGTTGCAGCTATTCTGTTATTATATCCCTGGCTGTTCCGCCAATTGCCGGTCGGTAATAGCTTGTTAAAGAAGGTATGGGCATTAATGAGTGTTTCGCTTGCTGCACAAATAGGTACTGCTCCTTTGGTTTTATTGTATTTCTCCAGATTTCCTACTCATTTTTTGTTGACTAATCTGTTGGTAATTCCACTTGTTTCAGGCATCATGTATGCAACGGTCGCATTGCTGGTACTCACCCCTTTTCCTATGCTTTATACAGGATTTTCAGTGGTAGTGAGATCTCTTGTTGATTGGTTGAATACTATGGTCCGTTGGGTGGAACATTTACCGTTGGCATCTATAGACCGTGTCTGGATCTATCCGACAGAAGTCTTTGCTTTTTATCTGGTCTTGTTGATCGGTATACGTTATAAAGTAGTGCGCAGTTTGAAATGTTTATATGTTTTGGGTATTTGTATCTTGGCTATGGGAAGTTTTCATTGGGTGAGCAGAATGATGGACCGTCCGGTGCAAAGCATTGTTTTCTATAATGTCCGGGGATGTCCGGTGGTACATTGTATCGAGGCTTGTGGTAAGTCGTGGTTGGCTTATGCGGACAGTATTCCGGATGAAAGACGGCTTTCGCGTGCAGTAGCCGGATATTGGAATAGACTGCATCTGGATGTTCCGGTTGCTATAACAGACAATTTTCATTCGTCCGGTTTCTGGATGCAGGATCATTTGCTTATGTTCGGTAATAAACGTATTTGTATGGTTAGTGACAATCGTTGGCGGAACAAAACCGTTGCTGAATCGTTAAACATAGATTATTTGTATGTATGCAAAGGCTATACAGGGAAGTTGGAGTCATTGGTAGGTTTGTTTCATTGCCGGGAAGTTATTTTGGATTCTTCTCTGTCTGCTTATTATAAAGAGGCTTATAGTGAAGAATGTCGTCGGTTAGGGTTGCATTTTATCTCCCTTTCCGACGAAGGTTCTGTGAGGTTTTTGCTCTAAGTACAAAGATTTATCGTATTTTTGCCAACTCAATATTTATACAAACAAGTTATGCTGACTAAAGTGATTGCTCAGGCTCATATTGATCATTTTACCAAATGGTTTGAACGGGCCGACAAAATAGTAATTGTATCTCATGTGTCACCTGATGGAGATGCCATTGGTTCATCATTGGGATTGTATCATTTTTTGGATTCTCAAGATAAAATTGTTAATGTGATTGTCCCCAATGCTTTTCCCGATTTTTTGAAATGGATGCCGGGTAGTAAGGATATTTTGCTGTATGACCGTTACCAGGAATTTGCCGACAAGCTGATTATGGAGGCGGATGTCATTTGTTGTCTTGACTTTAATGCGCTGAAGCGTATTGATGAAATGAGTGATATAGTGGCCGCTTCACCGGGGCGCAAAATAATGATAGACCACCATCTTTATCCTGAAGATTTTTGCAGAATCACCATTTCACATCCTGAGATTTCCTCTACTTCCGAACTGGTGTTTCGATTGATTTGCCGGATGGGATATTTTAGTGATATCTCCAAAGAAGGAGCCGAATGTATCTATACGGGCATGATGACAGATACAGGAGGGTTCACTTATAACTCTAATAATCGTGAAATATATTTCATCATCAGCGAGTTACTCTCAAAAGGAATCGATAAAGATGATATTTACCGGAAAGTCTACAATACTTATTCCGAAAGCCGTTTGCGTCTGATGGGATATGTGTTATCGAATATGAAGGTGTATAAAGATTACAATTCCGCCCTTATTTCACTGACAAAGGAAGAACAGGGCAAATTTGATTATATCAAAGGGGATAGCGAGGGGTTTGTCAACATACCTCTGTCTATCAAGAATGTCTGTTTTTCTTGTTTTCTACGTGAGGACACTGAAAAGAAAATGATTAAGATTTCTCTCCGTTCAGTAGGTAAGTTTCCTTGTAATCGGTTAGCTGCGGAATTTTTCAATGGCGGCGGGCATCTCAATGCGTCCGGAGGGGAATTTTACGGTACTATGGAAGAGGCTGTAAAAGTGTTTGAACAAGCATTGGAGAAATATAAACCACTTTTGAAAGAATAAAGTGGTAAGTTGACGGTTGGCTCATCGCTCTTCCGTTAAAAGTTGAAAGTCAAAGGTTAAAAGACTTGAACTTTCTGCTTTTAAATCTAAAGATTCGACTAATTTAAAATACATTTGTACGGAATATACTTAAGATACAGAAATGAAAAAACTTCTATTGTTATTTTTTTCCTTGTTAGCCTTTGGATATATGTTCCAGGCTTGCGACAATTCGAAGACTTATGCTGAAATGCTGGATGAAGAGAAAGACGCAGTAAACGCCTTTATTAAAAAACACAATATCCAGACTATTTCCGAGAGTGACTTTGAAGCAAACGGATATAAAACGGATACGACCAAGAACGAATACGTGGCTTTCTCAAACGGAGTCTACATGCAAATTGTGGATAAGGGTATAGTTACCGATAAACCGGAAAATGACTCTATCAAGAATAACAATATTGTAGCCGTACGCTTTGTAGAGCACGACATCAAGGCGAACGATACCACTTGCTTCAATGTGGTGCTTCCCGGTTTTGAAAATTACCCGAATTACTATACTTATCCGGACGTTTTCCGTTATGTGGATAACGGTACTTCAGTAGCCGGTGTATTTACAGAGGGGTCGATGTATGCCAAATATGGTACGACGGATGTTCCTCCCGGATGGCTGCTTGCTTTAAAGTATGTTACCAATTATGCCCATGTGAGAATGATTGTACCTTCGAAGATGGGACATCAGAGTGCAAATCAATATGTAAACCCCTATTTCTACGATATTCGTAAATTTCAGAAAGCATTGAACTAAAACTACTAAATAACCAATTTTCTAAAACAACAACCTATGACTCTAATCAAATCTATCTCTGGTATCCGTGGAACCATTGGCGGAGGCGCAGGCGAAGGACTGAACCCGCTTGACATTGTAAAATTCACGTCGGCTTATGCCACTTTGATTCGCAAAACATGCAAATCAAAAAGTAACAAGATAGTAGTGGGCCGTGATGCCCGCATTTCCGGTGAGATGGTAAAGAATGTCGTAGTCGGTACCTTGATGGGTATGGGCTGGGACGTAGTTGATATCGATCTTGCTTCTACTCCGACAACCGAACTGGCTGTTACAATGGAAGGGGCTTGTGGCGGTATCATTCTGACTGCATCACATAACCCCAAACAATGGAATGCATTGAAATTGCTGAATGAGCATGGAGAATTCCTGAATGCAGCCGAAGGGCAAGAAGTACTTCGTATTGCTGCTGCCGAGGAGTTCGATTATGCGGATGTCGATCATTTGGGATCTTATCGCAAAGACTTGACCTATAATAAAAAACATATCGACAGTGTATTGGCACTCGATTTGGTAGACGTTGAGGCTATCAAAAAAGCTGATTTCACAGTGGCTATCGACTGTGTGAACTCTGTAGGAGGTATCATCCTGCCCGAATTGTTGGAACGTCTGGGGGTGAAACACGTCGAAAAACTCTATTGTGAACCGACCGGAAACTTTGCCCACAATCCGGAACCGTTGGAAAAAAATCTGGGAGATATCATGAACCTGATGAAGGGTGGAAAAGCTGATGTAGCGTTTGTCGTTGACCCGGACGTAGACCGTTTGGCGATGATCTGCGAAAACGGTGTGATGTATGGTGAAGAATATACACTGGTTACGGTGGCAGACTATGTATTGAAACATACTCCGGGCAATACTGTATCCAATCTGAGTTCTACCCGTGCTTTGCGCGACGTAACCCGCAAATATGGTATGGAATACAATGCTTCTGCTGTAGGCGAAGTAAATGTAGTGACCAAGATGAAAGCAACAAATGCCGTGATCGGTGGTGAAGGAAACGGTGGAGTGATTTATCCAGCCAGTCACTACGGACGTGATGCTTTGGTAGGTATCGCATTATTCCTTAGCCATTTGGCACACGAAGGTAAGAAGGTTAGTGAGTTGCGTGCAACTTATCCTCCTTATTTCATTGCCAAGAACCGTGTCGATCTGACTCCGGAAATCGATGTAGATGCCATTCTTGCTAAAGTGAAAGATATCTATAAGAATGAAGAGATCAATGATATTGACGGTGTGAAAATTGACTTTGCCGATAAGTGGGTACACTTGCGTAAGAGTAATACCGAACCGATCATCCGTATATATAGCGAAGCATCGACTATGGAAGCTGCTGAGGAGATCGGGCAGAAGATTATGAACGTAATCAACGAATTGGCTAAGTAAGTCATTTAATAAATATACGAAAGGCTGTATTGGTAACGATGCAGCCTTTTTTTATCATAATATAATCCATCTTTTTTTTAACAAAGTCTATTTTTTCGAAATAATATTTCCCGTTTCTTTGTACCTTCTGTTTTCGGAAATATCATGGGAGAAACCCTTGTCGGATATCGGAAACACTGTCTTTCTTTGAAGAAAGGAGGCTTTAGTGAGACGACTCAAAAACTCAAAACAATTTAATAAGAACATGAAAAAACTGATTTTGCTTCTCATTTTGATTTTTTCATTGCCTGTTGCAGCACAAAATTTCACAATCGGGAAGAGCACTTTCCTTTTGAATGGCAAGCCTTTTACGGTTAAGGCTGCCGAGTTGCATTATACCCGTATTCCGGCTCCTTACTGGGAGCATCGTATCGAGATGTGTAAGGCATTGGGGATGAATACGATTTGTCTTTATGTATTTTGGAACATCCATGAACAGACTGAGGGACAGTTTGACTTTACCGGACAAAATGATATAGCCGCTTTTTGCCGCCTGGCTCAGAAGCATGGGATGTATGCGATTGTACGCCCGGGTCCTTATGTTTGTGCCGAATGGGAGATGGGCGGACTTCCTTGGTGGTTACTGAAGAAGAAAGATATTGTACTTCGTACACTCGATCCTTATTTTATGGAGCGCACTGCAATCTTTATGAAAGAAGTCGGAAAACAGCTTGCACCTTTGCAAATTACTCGCGGAGGAAACATTATCATGGTGCAGGTAGAAAATGAATATGGTGCTTATGCAGTTGACAAACCCTATGTTTCGGCTATTCGTGATATAGTGAAAAGTGCCGGGTTTACCGAAGTTCCCCTTTTTCAATGTGACTGGAGCAGTACCTTTGATCGGAATGGATTGGACGATTTGCTCTGGACTATCAATTTTGGTACGGGAGCCAACATTGAACAGCAGTTCAAGCGTCTCAGAGAGGCTCGTCCGGAGACTCCATTAATGTGTAGTGAGTTCTGGAGTGGATGGTTTGATCATTGGGGACGCAAGCATGAGACCCGTCCTGCCAAAAGCATGGTGCAGGGTATCAAAGATATGCTTGACCGTAATATTTCATTCAGTCTCTATATGGCCCATGGAGGTACTACTTTCGGGCATTGGGGTGGTGCCAACAATCCGTCTTACTCCGCTATGTGTAGTTCTTACGATTACGATGCGCCTATCAGTGAGCCGGGATGGACTACGGACAAATATTTCCAGCTTCGTGATCTGCTGAAAAATTATCTGCCTGCAGGAGAACAATTGCCTGAGATTCCCGAAGCTTTTCCGGTGATTGAGATACCTGAAGTGGAGTTTACTCAGATTGCTCCTCTCTTTTCCAATTTGCCCGAGGCTAAAGAGAGTATGGATATACAACCGATGGAGGCTTTTGATCAGGGGTGGGGAACGATTTTGTATCGGACTACTTTGCAGGAGCCTGTCGAAAATGGCACTACGATGAAGATCACAGAAGTACATGATTGGGCACAAGTTTTTGCCGATGGTAAATTGTTGGCTCGTCTGGACCGTCGTCGTGGTGAATTTGTCTTGCAACTGCCGGCTTTGAAGAAAGGAACGCGTATCGACATCCTGGTAGAAGCTATGGGACGCGTTAACTTTGATGAGTCGATTCACGATCGCAAAGGTATCACTGAAAAAGTAGAACTTGTCCGTGGAAAGCAATCTGCAGAGTTAAAGAATTGGACGGTTTATAGTTTTCCGGTGGATTATTCGTTTGTGCAAGATAAAAGATATAAAAATGGGACAGCTCAGACTATGCCTGCGTATTATAGGACTACCTTCCGTTTGGATAAAGTTGGCGATACGTTCCTTGACATGAGTACTTGGGGTAAAGGTATGGTATGGGTTAATGGCCTTGCTATCGGACGTTTCTGGGAGATTGGTCCGCAGCAGACACTCTTCATGCCCGGTTGTTGGCTCAAAGAGGGAGAAAATGAAGTTATTGTTCTTGATTTGAAAGGCCCTGAGAAAGCATCTATCCGCGGACTGAAGAAGCCCATCTTGGATTGGTTACGCAATGAAGGGGCTTCTACCCATCGCAAAGAGGGTGAACAACTGGACTTGAGTCGGGAAACTCCCGTTGCCGAAGGTACGTTTGTTCCGGGCAACGGATGGCAGGAAGTTTGCTTTGATCGTCAGAGTATCGGTCGTTATTTCTGCCTTGAGGCCCTTTCGGCACAAAAAGGAAAGAAGATAGCAGCCATCGCCGAACTTGATGTACTGGGTGCCGACGGTAAGCCAATTTCACGTGAAAAGTGGAGAATACGCTATGCCGACAGCGAAGAGACACGTAGCGGTAACTGTACGGGAGATAAAGTGTTCGACCTTCAGGAATCCACTTACTGGATGACGGTGGCTAAAGATGCTTATCCTCATCAATTAGTCATCGATCTGGGTGGAGACTATACCGTAACCGGTTTCCGCTATTTGCCCCGTGCCGAAAAGGGATATCCCGGCATGATAAAAGATTACCGGGTGTACGTCAAAGGGGAAGATTTTCAATACTGACAGAGGTATTGTTCTATAGAGAAAGTGAATAGCCGGTTTTATTAGAACCGGAACTATATATTTTAGGTAATATATCCTACTGAAAGTTAGTTGGATAGTGATAGGCTGTGAATGTTATCATTTGACATTCACAGCCTAATTATATTACCCAATTTTCAAGTGACAGAAATGTTTTTTGGTTATTAAAGAGTTGTCACGGGTATTTGATGCCATCATCGAGAGGAAGATTCCGGAGAAATATAAGTAAAAGTAAAAGATTTTTTTAGTTATAATACTTTTGGACAGTAATCTTTTTTTTATTACAAATATAGGAATTTCAGCTTTATATGTTTTGTGGATTCATGGAAAAATATCCGGAAAAAGAAATGGTAAATAACAAATGTTCTGTATCTTTGACCAAAATATAACTTTAAAACATGATGAACACAAAGTCTTTTTTCATGGTTGCCATTGGCGCATTTGTTTTGGCATCTTGTAATTTAAATCAAGTCGACCAAACAGGTCTGTTAACCGCTTCCGTTCGTGATGCACTTAATTCGCCGGCAACTTTGTCTATTGCTGATGAGATAGAGTCAGTTGAATATATCCCTTTGGAAATGACCAATGATGATGCCTCATTGATAGACGGTGTGGTAGACTTTGCCATCACAAGCAAATACATTTATGTATTGGTGGGCAAGGAAGCCCGTATCGTACTGTTCGATCGTCAAGGACACTTTTTGCGTACATTCCTTCGCCAAGGCCAAGGTCCCGATGACTTTAATGGTATGATAGGTTTTATACAGGCTGATGAGGCTGATAATCGTTTCTATGTTATCGGCAATAAGGTTGGCATATATACATTGGAAGGCACGTTTGTGGAAGACCTGCCTGTAAATTCTCCCATTATTTATGCTCATCACCTTGGTAACAAGTGCATTGGTGCCATCGCTATGCCTCTTATGCCGTTTCAGAACGGTAGTTTTGGTATTGGGGTATTTCAAGAGGACGGTGAGGCGATAATTACCAAAAACGATTTCTATTCGCCGTTGGTACCTCGTGAAGATTCAGGCTTTACTTTTGGAGTAATGGGTTCACCTTCGGATGGGAAGCAGGCGTCAGTCTTGTTTAAAACAGCTAGCAATGATACCATTTACCGTTTGTCGGCAGATACCATACAGCCTGTTTTAGTGGCCGGTCTAAGCAATTCGGATGAAGAGGTTATTCGTGGGCTCAATATTCGCGATATTAAAAGATTCCCTGCTAACGGTGATATTTTTGTAAGTGATATTTTTGAGACGCCTCGCCGTTTTTATCTGCGCATGATGCTGAATGAGAAGTATTATGTGGCTTCGGTGGACAAACACAGTGGAGAAACTGTTGTGGAGCAGTGTGATATCCCTGAGACAAGTGCTTATAACTTGGCTGATATCAATATGCAGTTAGGTATGGTAGGTAGTAAGGGGCATAACCGGTTCCCGGTATGGGGACGTGTCTTAGGAAATAATTTGGTACAGGTTGTTACACCTTATGAGATAGAAACATTTAAAGAACAAACTCAAATTACTGTACCACAAGAATTGCAAAAAAGAAATGCCAATGAAAATCCGATTTTCATCATATATAAGATAAAATAATATTATTAACTGTTTTATTATATCAAACTCTTTGAATAAATTTCAAGTTTTTGGTTTCATTAGATGACAGGAGCATAAACGCCTTATGAAATACGATCGTGTCTCATAAGGCGTTTGTTGTCAGTGGAAAGGAATGCCATTGATATATGCGATAACTATTCCATAGTTAGTCATTGGGACACCTTGTGCTTTAGCTTTGACTATCCGATTCAGGACATGTTTGCGATTGAACATGCAGGCTCCGCAATGAATAATCAGGTCGTAGCAATTCAGGTCCTTAGGAAAATCATTTCCGGAAACAATGTCGATATGCAGTTGCTCTCCGATACGTTTGCGCAACATTCGTGGAAGTTTCACTCTGCCGATGTCTTCGGACAGTGGAGCATGAGTACAGGCTTCGGCTATCAGGACCCAGGAATTTTCTGTCAGTTGGTCGATGATATACGCTCCTTCGGTATAGTAGTCAATGTCTCCCTTGTAGCGGGCAAATAATACCGAGAAGGAGGTTAGCCGGCTCTGTGGCGGTTTCTTTTCGTAGACGGTTCTGAAAACCTGCGAATCGGTAATGATCAATGAGGGGGGAGCTGACAAGACTTTGAGGGCATTGTCCAACTGGTCGGTTGTGCAGCTCAAGGTGATGCATTTTTTGTCAAGAAGTTCGCGCAGTGTTTGTACTTGTGGCAGGATAAGTCGCCCTTTAGGAGCCTGTATATCCTGTGGCATCACGAGTAGTACCACATCGCCTTCGTTGGCCAAGTCTCCCACAATATCCGGTTGCTCGTTAAGTTCCGGTAACCGATGAAGAATAGACTGACGGATTGAGTCTATGCCCGTTTTTTCTTTGGCACTGACAATTAAAGGGTGTTGTCCTGTCTGTTGTTCCAATTTATCGGCGACTTCATCCGGTTTCTCTAACAGATCGGCTTTATTCAGTACCAACAGGTAGGGGATATTCCTCTCTTTCAGTAACTCTATCCATCGTTGCTCTTCGGAAAGTTCCGTATCGCAACAAACCATCAGTGCGATGTCGGCTTTGTCCGCAGCTTGTAAGGTTCGTTCGATACGTAGGGAGCCCAGTTCACCTTCATCGTCGAATCCGGCTGTATCGATGAATACACACGGACCGATACCATGTATTTCCATCGGTTGATATACAGGGTCGGTAGTGGTACCGGCGATGTCCGATACCAAAGCAGCGTTTTGATTGGTCAATGCATTGATCAATGACGACTTGCCACTGTTTCGTTTACCAAACAAGGCAATGTGCAGGCGATTGGAGCGGGGCGACGTTTTCAAAACCTGAAGTCCCTTTCTCCTGCCGCAATTTGCTTCAGGTTTTCTAAAGCCCGTTCTCGGATTTTAGGGTTGGGGATATGTTGCATTTCTTGCTTTATCATGGCTACTCCGCGAGCTTTCGTCTCTTCCGAGGCATAATCTTCCAAATATTCCTGTAAGGTTATCAGTGCATTAGGGGAACAGCAGTTGGCTATTTGTCCCGATTTGACAAGTGACATAAACCGGTCACCCGTGCGTCCGGCACGATAACAGGCTGTACAGAAGCTGGGAATATAGCCCAGTTTCAGTAACCAGTTGACCACTTCGTCCAGTGTCCGGGTGTCGCTGACATCGAATTGGGCGGAGTTCTCTTCCAGAGTTTCTGCTTCGGCATAACCGCCTACACTGGTCCGTGATCCTCCGCTGATCTGCGAAATACCTAAGTCAAGCACTTTTTCACGGGTCTTTTGCGATTCTCGTGTGGAAATAATCATGCCTGTGTAGGGTACGCTGATGCGAATAACGGCTACTATCTTTTGGAAGATCTCGTCAGAGATGGCATTTTCAAAGTCTTCGGCATTTATGTCATCGGCCGAGCAGATGCGGGGAACGCTTATGGTATGCGGTCCCACGCCATAAATGGCTTCCAAGTGTTCGGCATGCATCAGCAATCCTACAAAATCATAGCGGTATGTATTCAGGCCGAACAGGACTCCCATGCCTACATCATCGATTCCTCCTTGCATGGCACGGTCCATGGCCTCGGTATGATAGGCATAGTTGCTTTTGGGCCCGGTGGGATGCAGCTGTTCGTAATTCTCTTTATGATATGTTTCTTGAAAGAGGATATATGTACCGATACCTGCATCTTTCAGCTTGTGATAATTCTCTACCGTAGTGGCGGCAATGTTCACGTTTACCCGGCGGATAGCTCCGTTTTTATGATGGATACTGTAGATGGTACGGATTGATTCGAGTATATAATCGATTGAGTTACGCACAGGGTCTTCACCGGCTTCGAGTGCCAGGCGTTTGTGTCCCATATCTTGCAGGGCAATAACTTCCCGGCATATCTCTTCCTGAGTTAACTTTTTGCGGATGATGGTTTTATTTTTGAGATGATACGGGCAGTACACACAACCATTGACACAATAGTTGGATAAGTAAAGCGGAGCAAACATGACGATGCGGTTGCCGTAGAATTTTTGCTTGATCTCTTTGGCAAGATGAAAAATCTCTTTAGTAAGATCTTCTTCAGCACATTCCAGCAATATGGCGGCTTCCCGGTGGGTGAGCCCCTTACAAAGGCGGGCTTTCTCTATTAAATTTCGGATAAGTTCCCGGTCATTCCGATGGGCGCGGGCATACTCCAGTGTTTCAATAATTTCCTGATGGTTAATAAAGTCGACAGCATCAGGTGAATCTACTTTATACATGTCTTTTGTTGATTAGTTGTTATAATCTCCCCGGCTGTAGTCGATGTGATATCCGACCGCTGTCAGTTGCTTTTCCAATAAGGCCAGTCCTTCGGCCGCTTCGGCACCGAAAGCTACTTTCTGGTCGTACAGGTTATATTTGTTTCTTACAATGATAGGCGACAGATTGGGCATGACCACATTGGCGCCGGCAAGAATACCCCGTATTCTGCCGTCCGGTGCCAGGCTTGCCAACGCAGTTGTCGAAGGGATCAGTGCCTTGGGATGCATCAGCCTGAAGATAGAGAGCAGTAACAAGGTCAGCTCTACACTGCCTGCTTTTTCGTCACAGAATGGGGTTCGCTGATGGGGGATAAAAGGTCCGATACCAATCATTTCCGGTTGGAAGTTTTCAATAAAACGTATATCCTCTATTAGAAATTCCACTCTTTGATGAGGGGTTCCCACCATGATGCCTGTCCCGGTCTGGAAACCGATTCGTTTGAGTTCCTGAAGGCATTTGATACGTCTTTCGTTGGACATTTCATAGGGGTGCAGACAGTAGTAATGCCCTCTGTTGAATGTTTCGTGGCGTAACAGATACCGATCGGCGCCTTTCATAAAATAGCGTTCGTAAGCTTTCGCCGGTTTTTCACCGATAGACAGCGTGATGGCACATTCGGGATATCGCCGGCGGATTTCCGCAATGATCTCCTCCATATCATTGTCCGACCGTTTCGGATCTTCGCCTCCCTGGAGAACGAATGAGCGGAATCCGAGTTTGTAGCCATGTTCGCAACAATCCCAAATCATCTCCTTACTGAGTCGGTAGCGATCGGCTCGCCAATTGTCTTTCCGGATACCGCAATAGTTGCAGTTATTCCGGCAATAATTACTTATTTCGATCAGTCCGCGTATGTAGACTCCCTGTCCGAAGTGTGCGGTCGCTACTTCCCGTGCCTGCTGATTGATGTATGCCAAGGCTTCATCATCATAGTGCGACAACAGGTGTGCGAACTCTTCGGAGGTGAGGGTGCGCTCCTCCCTTAATTTATCTATGAGTTTCTTCATATGATTCACGGCGTTTTATCAGTTCCTGGTTCAACTGCCGGCGTCCACCGATAGCGTCATTATGGGCACTGGGGCCGCTGATACATCCGCCTTCGCAGGCCATGACTTCAATGAACTGTCCTTGTGCTTTGCCTGTTTTGGCAGCAGCACGCAGCAAGCCTATGTTTTTCTTGTTCAGGTCCGAGACCTGGATGGCGGAGAATTTCTTAGCCTCTTCGCCTAAGTAGGCCTCAATAGCTCCCATCACACCACCTGCCTGAGCAAAACCGTGTGCCTCGCGTACCGAAGTATAGAGTACTGAGAATGGCTGTGTCTGTTCAAGTTGGATGTCCAGTCCCTCAAAGATCGAAGCCATTTCCTCAAAAGTAAGTATGTAGTCCACGCATTCATCGCGGCGGGCTTCTTTACGTTTGGCCACACACGGGCCGATAAACACGATCTTTGCATCCGGGTGGCGTTCCTTGGCGATGCGGGCGGCATAATACATCGGGGATCCCGTAGAAGAAACATAAGGCTTCATTCCCGGTATGTGCTTGTTCACTAATTCGATGTAAGACGGGCAGCAAGAGGTTGTCATAAACGGCTGTCCTTCCTCCAGCTTTTCTTTCAGTTCGGCAGCTTCGTGACTTACGGTGTCCATAGCTCCCTGCGCCACTTCGACTACATCGGCAAATCCCATCTGGCGAAGCGCTCCGTATACTGCTTCGATGGATGTGTTGAATTGTCCGAGTATAGAGGGAGCAGGTATCGCTATCATCTTTTCACCGCTACGGATGCCTTCAAGGACATCAAAAGCCTGGGAAATCTCGAAAATGGCTCCGAAAGGACAAGCATTGAGGCACTTGCCACAGTAGATACATTTGCTCTCATCAATATGTTCGATACCGTTCTCGTCTTTGCTGATAGCTTTCACGGGACAGGCTTCTTCGCAAGGAACCGGAATGAATACGATGGCGTGGTACGGACAGCTTTGATGGCACTTCCCGCAACTGATACAAGCGTCGTGGTCAATCTTTGCCTGTCCGTTTTTTCGGAAACGGATGGCATCCTTGGGGCAGTTCATATAGCAACTGCGGGCTACACAACCACGGCAGAGGTTGGTCACCTCATAGTTAACCTGTACGCAAGATGAACAAGCTTCATCGATGACACAGAGTATATTTTCTTTCTGTTTGTTTTTACGTTCCAACGCCTGGCGTGCGTATTCCGAAAGTGGAGTGAGCTCGTCCGTTTCGTCTGTCATATCGAAACCCAACAACGGGAAAAGTTTATATTTGTATACAGCACGCTCTTTGTGGATACAGCAGCGTCCGAGCGGGCGTGAACGGCGAGGGCTCAGTTCAATGGGAAGTCTGTCAATTTCATTCGTTAATTTGTTCTCTTTCCAGAGATTTACCAATTTTGCCAGCAACTTGTGGCGCACAATCATTACGTTGTTGGTGAAAGCCATATTTGAGTATTTAGAATTAGGGTTACAAAGATACGGCTTGTAGGAGTATTCTGCAAGCGTGCATTAATATTTGTTTTTTATTCCTTAATTATTTAACGCTGGATAAACAAAAAAACTATCTTTGCATATCAACAACACATCACAAAAATAAGATTATGAAGAAAAAAGTACTTTCCTTGCTGGCATTCCTTCCGGCATTTACGACAGTGATGGCCCAGCAGACGGCAGAAGTGCCGGATGTATGTGCATTTGTCAACCCGATCATCGGAACCAATGGTATGGGGCATACATTTCCCGGTGCTTGTGCTCCGTTCGGACTTGTACAGTTAAGTCCGGATACAGATACGATTCCTCACAACATAGATGGAACTTATCAAAAAAATGCGTATGAATATTGTGCCGGATATCAGTATCATGATCCGACAATTGTGGGATTCAGCCATACCCATCTGAGTGGTACGGGACATTCGGATCTGGGTGATATTTTGATTATGCCCGCCACAGGTCAACTGAAGTTGAATCCCGGAAGAGCCGGTACTCCTGACGAGGGATACCGCTCCCGTTTCAGTCATGACACAGAGGTTGCTCGTCCGGGGTATTATGAAGTGGAGCTTGCTGATTATGGCATAAAGGCACAACTGACAGCTACTCAACGGGTAGGAATACATAAATATACTTTTCCCGATAATGCGGACGGGCACATCATCCTTGACCTGATACACGGAATCTACAACTATGATGGAAAAACTCTATGGGCTAATTTACGTGTGGAAAATGACACATTACTGACGGGCTATCGTATAACGAACGGATGGGCACGTACCAATTATACATATTTTGCCATCTCTTTGTCTCAGCCCATCAAGGATTATGGGTATACGGATAAAGGGAAAGCTCTGTATAAAGGTTTTTGGCGACGGTTTAATACCGACCGTAATTTTCCGGAAATGACCGGTCGGAAGCTGGTGGCTTACTTTAATTTCGATACCCGGCAGAATCCGGAGCTAGTGATAAAAGTCGCTCTTTCGGCTGTGAGCACAGAAGGTGCAGTAAAGAATTTACAGGCAGAGGCTGCCGGAAAAACTTTCAATCAATTGGTTGCCGAGGCAAATTCTGCATGGAATCGTGAGTTGGATGTACTCGAAGCCAAAGGAACTCCCGATCAGTTGGCCATGTTTTATACTTCATTGTATCATACCATGATTAACCCGTCCGTTTATATGGATGTAGACGGTCGGTATCGTGGACTCGATCATAATATCCATACTTCCGGAGGATTTACCAATTATACTATCTTCTCATTATGGGATACATATCGTGCGGAGCACCCTTTCTTGAACTTGCTAAAACCCCGGCAGAATACGGACATGGTGCAGTCTATGATCCGTCATCAGCAGCAAAGTGTACATGGCATGTTGCCGGTTTGGAGCCTGATGGGCAATGAAGGCTGGTGTATGAGCGGTTATCATGCAGTGTCTGCTTTGGCTGATGCGGTTGCCAAAGGAGCGGATATATCTGTCGGGGAGGCTTTGATGGCAATGGATCATACAGCTAATGTTCCTTATTACGAAGGAGTTGAAGCTTATAAAAGATTGGGTTATGTACCTTTCGATCAAAGTGGGACGGCTGCTTCCACTACATTGGAATATGCCTATGACGATTGGACTATTTACCGGACGGCTCTGTTGGCGGGAGACGACCAGTTGGCCGATCTTTATAAGAAAAGGGCGAATAATTACCGGAATGTTTTCGACACTTCGGTTGGTTTTGCCCGTCCCCGTTATAGCAACGGAGAGTTCAGGAAGGAATTTGATGCAATGCAGACTTACGGGGAAGGATTTATAGAGGGAAATTCATGGAATTTCTCTTTCCACGTGCCCCATGATGTGGCCGGATTGATTCGTTTGATGGGAGGTGAGAAGAAGTTTGTCAGTCGGTTGGATACACTGTTCTCAATGGCACTTCCCCGCAAATATTACGAAAAGAATGAAGATATTGCTGAAGTAAGTTTGGTAGGAGGGTATGTACATGGCAATGAGCCCAGTCATCACATTCCGTATCTGTATGCCTGGACTTCCCAACCCTGGAAGACGCAATACTGGCTGCGGACGGTCATGAACCGGATGTATAAAAATGATATTGACGGCCTGGGCGGCAATGACGATTGCGGCCAGATGTCTGCCTGGTATCTGTTTACGGCAATGGGATTTTATCCGGTTTGCCCGGGTACTGACCAATATGTATTGGGAGCACCTTATCTGCCGTATATCCGTATGAATCTGCCCAATGGCCGCACTTTCGAAATAAAAGCGCCAAAGGTGAGCGATCGTAACTGCTATGTCCGGCAGGTGAAGCTGAACGGAAAGGTTTATGATAAGATGTATATTACTCATGCCGACCTTTTGGCGGGAGGAACACTTGAGTTTGATATGGCTGCTTCTCCGAATAAAAAGAGGGGGCTTGCCAAAGAAGCTAAACCTTATTCCATGTCTGAAGAGTAGGCTGCTTTCAAACATTCTGCCGGGGCTGCTTGTTAATTATTTGATAAACCAAATAATAAGATATGAAAGCATTTTTTTCTTTCGTAGCAGCCTTGGTACTTTCACTGTCGATGGCTGCTCAGAATAAATCATTCTATGACTTCACAGTGAAGACCATAGATGGCAAAGAGTATCCACTGTCAGGTCTGAAAGGTAAGAAGGTGCTGGTAGTGAATGTCGCCTCCAAGTGTGGACTGACTCCGCAATATGCAGAGTTGCAGGAGTTGTATGATCAGTATAAAGATCAGAATTTTGTGATTATCGGCTTTCCTGCCAATAACTTCATGGGACAAGAGCCGGGGACAAACGAAGAGATCGCCAAATTTTGTTCGGTGAACTATGATGTTACCTTCCCGATAATGGCCAAGATATCGGTAAAGGGTAAAGATATGGCTCCGCTTTACCACTGGTTGACAGAGAAGAAGCTGAACGGAAAGCAAGATGCGCCGGTACAGTGGAATTTTCAGAAGTTTATGATTGATGAGAATGGAAATTGGGTTGGTTTTGTAGCTCCCAAAGAGAGTCCTTTTTCAGAGACGATAATCAGTTGGATAGAAAAAAAGTAATTTAAGGTGTTAAAACTCACCACAGAAGATACAGAGTAACACAGTGGCAATTTTAAATTGTTGATTATTAACAAAAAAAACTCTGTGTTACTCTGTGTTCCGTGGTGAAAAGTGTCTCTACACAGCTTCTTTGGGGGAAGTAGAAGAGAAAATCTCTACTTTATCTATTTCACTTTCAAAGTTCGGTGTAAAGACACCCTTTCCTAAATTCGTTTTGATTTCTTCATAACTCCAGAAACGTCCGCCATCTAATTCATCGCTGGGATGTATTTCTCCGTCGTACACCGTTTTATGCACAAAGACTAATTCCCGTTCACGGGCAGACTCAAAGACATAGCTTGTCAGGAGTTCCGGTGTGAAGTCTGTGATACCCAGCTCTTCGGCGACCTCTCTCTTTAAAGCTATTTCTACACTCTCTCCCAGATCGATGTGTCCGCCTACGGAAGTATCCCATTTGCCCGGCTGTATATCTTTCCATTCAGGGCGCTTCTGCAAGTAAAGTTCACCTTTTGAGTTGAATACGTGCAGATGGACAACCGGATGCAATAGTTTGCTTCCGCTATGACATTCGCCGCGTGTAGCAGCTCCTGTAATAGTTCCCTGTTCGTCTACGATGGGGAACATTTCCTGATTATTATCGCTTTGCATGTTTTAAGGTATTAATAAAGATGAATCTCCATAACTCAGAAAGCGGAAATCGTGTCCGAGTGCATAATCATAAATGGTATGCCAGTTGCCTTTCACAAATGCCGAAACCAATAATAGCAGAGTGCTCTGTGGCTGATGAAAATTGGTAACCATTGCCTTGACTATCTTATAGTCATATCCCGGAGCAATAATGATCTGTGTACTGGTATGCAGTGCCTCCATTCCATGTCGGTCGAGATAACCTAATATTTTCTGTAAGGCTACTACGGGGCGAACATCACATTCCGTTTCGTAAGGTTGCCACTGCTTTACGTGCAATTGCTCTTCTGTAGCTTCCGGATTGTTAGCCAGTGTTACGCCGATGTGGTAGAGGCTTTCAAGGGTACGCACAGAAGTTGTTCCTACGGCAGTGGCACAAGCGTCGTGGTCTATCAGCTTTTTGATAATACTGCGTGATACGGATATATATTCCGTATGCATTTCGTGCCCCTCTATCTCTTCACTTTTTACCGGTTTAAAAGTACCGGCGCCAACATGGAGAGTCAGTTCCTCGAGGTCGATCCCTTTTTCGGTCAGGGCATCCAGTACACGAGGGGTGAAATGTAAACCTGCCGTAGGAGCGGCCACCGAGCCTTTTATTTTTGAATAGACTGTCTGATAGGTCTCCTTATCACTTTCTTCCGTATCCCGGTTGAGGTAGGGAGGGATAGGTAGCTCACCGAACACTTCGAGAATATCGGCAAATGTTACTTCCGGATTGTCCCACCTGAAATCGATCCAATGACTGGTGCCACGACATTCACCACGGGTGGCGGTCAACGTGATCGGGAATCCTTTTACAGTCATTTCACGACATAGCGGACCGTCTTTCCACTTTTTCAGATTGCCTACCATGCAAAGCCAGGCGGCATGTTCCGTTTGCTGAAAGTTGAGTACGTAGTCATTGGGTTGAATGGGCTCCAAGCAAAATACCTCGATGAGTGCTCCTGTCTCTTTGCGGAAATGGAGCCGTGCCTGAATCACTTTGGTGTTGTTGAATATCATCAGGCTTCCGGCTGGCAAATATTCCGGTAGAGAGGTAAATACATCTTCACTGACCTCGCCATGACGATAAATGAGTAACTTAGACTGGTCGCGTACAGGCAACGGGAATTTAGCGATGCGTTCATCCGGCAATGGATAATTGTATTCGCTAATACGGATATGTTTCGGGTTTTCTTTCATCATTTCTTTCTTTGCGACGACAAAAGTAGTTATATTTGCCTTAATTTGTAGATTGTAAATGGTAAATTGTAAACAGAACAATGAAAATAGGTGATAAAGTGCGCTTCCTCAGTGAGGTGGGCGGAGGAATCGTAAAAGGATTCCGGGGAAAAGATATTGTATTGGTGGAAGATGCTGATGGATTTGATATCCCGATGCAGATACGCGAGTGTGTGGTGATCGATACGGATGATTATAATATGACCCGGAAGGCTGCTCCTGCGCCAAAGAAACCCGAAGAACCCGTCAAACCGGTAAAGCCTGAGATTCCGGCAGTTCGTTCGGCCGAAGTGCGGGGTGGTGATGTTTTAAATGTTTTTCTGGCTTATGTGCCTGAAGACGTGAAAGCTATCAGCAGTACTTCGTTTGAGGCTTATTTGGTAAATGACAGCAATTATTATTTGTATTATACGTATCAGAGTGCCGAAGGAAAGGCCTGGAAAACCCGTTCGCATGGACTGGTGGAACCCAATACGAAGTTTTTGCTGGAAGAGTTTACTAAGGATATGCTGAATGAAATGGAGCATGTGGCCGTTCAGTTCATTGCTTTTAAAGATGGACGGACAGCACCTTTGAAACCTGCAGTTTGTGTGGAGTTGCGTATCGATACGGTGAAGTTCTATAAACTGCATACATTCCGTGAGTCGGACTTCTTTGAACAGCCGGCTTTGGTTTATGATATTGTGAAAGACGATGTTCCTACCCGTCAGGTATTTGTTTCGGCTGAGGAACTGCAGTCTGTATTGATCCAGAAGAAGGAAGTGGATAAGCCTAAGTCACAACCGATTGTGAAACGTGGCGGAAAGAATGAAATTCTTGAAATAGACTTGCACATCAACGAATTGCTGGATGACACACGTGGCATGGGGAATGCCGAGATACTGAATTACCAGTTGGATAAATTCCGTGAAGTGATGGAGAAGTACAAAGCCAAACGTGAACAAAAAATAGTTTTCATTCATGGCAAAGGTGACGGAGTGCTTCGTAAAGCATTGATTGATGAATTAAAGCGAAAATATAGTAATTGCCGCTATCAGGATGCTTCATTTCAGGAATATGGCTTCGGAGCAACCATGGTGACCATTAAATGATGCTTCTATGCCTGTTTTTGAAATAGATAATCTTTAAAATTATACATCGATGTATTATACGTTGATGTATAATTTGTGTCTTTGTTCTCATCTCTCCACGTCGTTGGGGAAAGTCTTCACTTGTCAAAGTAGCGATGGACGAATTGATGCATGAAGATGAACAGGTTCGGAAACCATTGAAATGCGTACCCGGCAATTGATAGATACCGATATGCCTATGTGCATGAATGATACTGAAAATCTGACCGCTGTGCAAACAGACATGTTGCGTGTCGTAGCCAATGGTGAATACCGCTTCAATTCTATTCCTGTAGTGCGGAAATATGAATTGGGAAGCGCGCAAACCATCACCCGCAACAAACGCATGCTGACCGAGCGTGATTTTATTGAGAAGGAGGGGGAAACTGTATGTGTTTTCTGATCCTGTATTCGAACTTTGGTTTAAGAGGGAGTATTGTTGAGCTAAATTATATGGGAAAACCGGCTGTTTAACAATGTTAACGTCAATTTCCGTTCATTTTATTCTTGTGTGCAAATAACAAATCTTTTGCATTTAAAGAACTTGTTATTCACATCCAAAGAACAAGCTTTAACACTGTGTTAAAACAAGTTTTTACTGACAGATGTTTTGAACTTTGAATAGCTTGTATTTTAGCTTGTTAAGTTTGATTTTTATTTTTTAGCTTCACTGAAGGTCTCTCAGGTTAGAGCCGATATACTTGCTTTTTTGTCAACTATACACAGGGAACTTACCCTATCCGTTTATTTCCTTTTTGCCTTGTTCAGTGCCGCTATCAGATACCTTCCTTTTGACACTATGTCACTCCAACAAGTGTTGGTAATCAGCCGCCACACCGTCGTTCCCTTTCCTCCATAGTCCGACAGTCTGAGAATGGCATTTACTTCACTTACCTCGTTAATTCCCAATCTTTGGAGCGTATCCTTCAGTCCCGGATAATTGTGTGTCATCGTATTGAAGGCGTATCCCGGTATCGGTAGAGAAGCAGAATCCTCCATCCTTTCTTCCTCCTTCACCTCAGGGGGAGCTGAGGGGGTAATTCTTTATTTTCCTTTGCTCTACTTTTCTTTACTTTACTTTGTCTGGAATTGCATGCATTTTTTGAGTTAACGGCTACATGACGTACTACATTTCCCAGGCTAACGGCTACATTTCCTGTGCCGACAGCTACTTTTCCTTCTTTAAGCGGCTTGGGTTGTTCTATTTCCTGTTGTGCGGATGTATTGTCCGGTTTGCCGTTTTCCTTTTCCGTTTTCACCATCAGTAGGGGAGTTTCGACAGCGCTTTCTTTCTCCGCTTTGTTGCCTCCATCCATACCTTCTGTATGTTTTCCGAGGTCAGTATTCCGTTTTCCTGACAACTGCTTCTGTCCAGTATTCCTTTGATAAAGAGAATTACGATAATTCCCTGTACCTCCCCAGTTTGCACTTCCCTTTCTACTTTGTAGGCAAAGATCAGGCACTGCTCCTCATCCCAAAGTATGTAGTATCTCTCCTTGTATATTTTACAAAGCAGCTTCAGTACGATTGCCGGGCCATTTATTCCGTATTTTGCCTCTATCACTTCCATTGCGTTCTCTTCCATAAAGTTCTCCACCTGGAATGTCGTTCATCGCTGTTCATCTACATTCCAATAGACTACAGGACCTTCTATTTTATGGGATCGTATTTCTTGTGGAATTCCGCTTCATAGTAAATCAGTGTCGCTTTCACCAGCCTGAAGTTTCCGTTCTGCTTCTGATAAGGTCAGAATTTTAAACCTCATAATAAAAAACATTTATTATGTAAGACAATCGCTTTTTATTGACTTGATTCTGTTGTAATAAAACAATAGAATCGATTATGAACAATAAAGCTAATAATGCCTAAATCTATTGCCGCATTTTTTACACTTATAATTAACATTATAATGATTAATAATTGGCATTAAAATAAAACCTAGCGCAACCATCATTAAAGCTATTTTATTTATTAAGGAAGACCTGAGTCCAAAATCTTCAGGCAAAGCAATATAAATACCAGGAGTAAGTATAAGGAACAGGCAAAGGAAAATTAAATAAGTAATATATTTGTGATTACCAGTAATGGGTTTTACATTTTCACTTCCACATTTTGGACAGAATGTACTGATGGTATTAAAATCTTTAAGAATAGGGGAAACTATAGATAAAGCCTTTTCATAATCCTTAGCAAATACATATATAGCAATACCAGTTACGGCGCCATATGCACCAACCCTAGGATCCTGACTCTCGTCATGCTGTCGTAATGCAATATTATGCTTGTTGAGCAAATTCACAATTTTGTAAGCGCGAATACTATTTTCGCACTTTAATAATAATTTTTCATCCATGTTTCTATTGGTAACATTCTCATGTAAACCAATTTTGTTTAATTGTTTAGATTCTAACTGTGCCATTGTTCATATTATATTTAAAGATTGAAGGAACATTTTTCTAATATAGTCAAAATAAATTTGATTGTAAATATATGTTGATATGTTTTGCGTAATTTAACACTTTCGTCTATCTTACGAAAAAATCAGATTACAAAAAGAATATTAATTTTTATAGTTCATATTCCAATTATTACTTAGATTTTGTTTTAAAATATATTGTTCTGTAAATAAAATTTAAAGTTGTAGACAAGGACTAATACTCGTTCTGATTTTAGCAAAACGATCTTTCTGAATACCGTTTTTTATCTATTGTCTTTTTCATGCTAAGATGAATCTCCTCTACCAACAGGAAAGGCGGATCAATAAGTTTGAGAATAGGCTTTTCTTTCTTTTTATGCTTCTTGTATTTTTTTCTTTTGTATTACACCTCTTCGAGTTCCATCTTTACTAGGAAGAAATTTCTTCTGCAGCAAACAGGCATCATTTATTAGATTAAGCTGAAGATTTTTCTCGCTCTTTCTGAGCAAATAAAAGAATTAATCCAATGGTGTAGCCTTACTAGGAAGTACATCACTTACCAATAGTGTAACAGTATCAATGCAACACCGTAGTTATGAGAAAATATTATAAAATTTTACAATTTGCTCATAATCAAATTGTTGAAAATCATTTGATTTTTTGTCTCTTTAGGTATCTCGTGCGACAAGAAGTCGTATAAGTAATAATTCAGCATTGCGTCTGAATCTATCGTTCCGTCAATAGTAGCCTAAATTGCCGGACCTAATCCTCCGGGAAATTTAGGAGCGATGATTCATGGGATTAGAAATGGTAAGTACTTAAGTATTGCTGGGGGAGAAGCTCGGAAAAGCGTTTTGATGGTTCAGGATATAGCTAATCTTGTTCCTCTATTGATTGAAAAGGGAGGGATATATAATGTTTGTGACAGTTACCAGCTGAGTTTTCGTGAATTAGAGATGGTGATATGTAAGCAATTGAATAAAAAAAGACCAATATCTATTCCTTATTGTTTGCTAAAAGTATGGCCGTTTTTGGTGATTGTCTTGGGGAAAATGCCCCAATAAACAGTTTAAAACTTCGTAAGATCACGTACTCTTTGACTTTTAGTAATGAAAAGGCTATGCGTGAACTTGGGTGGAAACCTATGAATGTTTTGGAGAATTTTCAGATAGAATAAGGAGGTATTGTGAGTGGATTTTTGGGGGATTATAGGACTCCTAATAGGGGGTATTTCTTTTGCCTTTTTAGGACTTCAACTTTGGTTTTATTTCATTAAAAAGAACGAATAGTTTATGTGTTATCTGCTAATCTTAGTTCTGCTATTCCTGGCAGAACTTTTTTATTTCCGTATTGCTGATAAATGCAATATTATCGATAAGCCAAACGAGCGGAGTTCACACACTCGGATTACTCTGAGAGGAAGAGGAATCATCTTCTATTTGAGTGCATTGACTTTTTTTCTGACGAATCAGTTTGAATATCCTTGGTTTATATTGGCTTTGACCTTGATCACTTTTATCAGTTTTATAGATGATATCCGTTCTACTTCGCAGGGTTTGCGTTTAGTCTTCCATTTTACGGCAATGGCCCTGATGTTCTATCAATGGGGGTTGTTCAGCTTGCCTTGGTGGACGTTGCTTGTCGCTCTGATCGTCTGTACGGGGATTATCAATGCCTATAACTTTATGGATGGCATTAACGGCATTACCGGCGGGTATTCATTGGTTATCTTGGTTTCTTTGGCATATGTGAATGCAGAAGTGATCTCCTTCACAGAACAGAATTTTATTTATACGATGATTTGTTCTGTGTTGGTGTTTGACTTCTTTAATTTCCGTAAGAGAGCGAAATGCTTCGCCGGTGATGTGGGTTCGGTCAGTATAGCTTTTGTAGTCCTATTCCTGATCGGGAGTTTGATTCTTCAAACGAAAGATTTCAGCTGGCTTGTGATGCTTACTGTATATGGAGCGGATAGTGTGTTGACAATCATACACCGGTTGTTGCTACATGAAAATATTGGTTTGCCTCACCGGAAACATTTGTATCAGATCATGGTTAATGAATTGAGAATACCGCACGTGGTGGTATCGTTGGTGTATATGATTGTGCAAATTGTGATTATTATCGGGTATTTATATTGCCGGGGTTATGGTGATTGGTATTTATTGGGCTATATCCTCTTGCTGTGTGGAATATATATTGTTCTTATGCGCAAATATTTTCACTTGCATCTTTTACCTAAAAGATAATTATTATATTTGCAATAATTATAAATATAATAATTTTAGTTATGGCGGTTATTAATCCTTTTGTAGTTGGAGGATACGTTTCTCCTCGTTATTTTTGTGATAGAGTTGCTGAAACAGAAAACTTGATCCGTAACTTGATAAATGGGAGAAATGTGGCTCTTGTTTCAACTCGCCGAATGGGAAAAACGGGATTGATAAGGCATTGTTTTTATCAGCCTTTGATTAAAGAAGGCTATTATACTTTCTTCATTGATATATATGCGACTTCAAGTTTGAAAGAGTTTGTTTTTACTTTGGGTAAAGGGATTTTTGAGAAGTTAAAGCCCCAGGGGAATAAATTCATAGATCGTTTCTTTTCTATAATTACCTCTTTAAGGATTGGATTTAAATTAGATAGTATTACAGGAGAACCGATTTTAGAACTTGGTTTGGGAGATATTCATGCTCCTGAAACTACTTTAGAAGAAATCTTTATCTATCTGGAGCAGGCAGACAAGCCTTGTATTGTAGCAATAGATGAATTTCAGCAAATCAGTTCATATCCGGAGAAAAATCTGGAAGCTATTTTAAGGACTAAAGTTCAGCATTGCAGTAACTCTAATTTTGTTTTTGCAGGAAGTCAGAGGCATATAATGATGAATATATTCAACAGTCCTTCCAGGCCATTTTATAAAAGCGTGAGTATGATGCACTTAGGAGCAATTTCTTTGGAGGTATATAAACCTTTTGTGAAGGGATTGTTTGAGGAGAATGGTAAGAAAGTGACAGATCAATTGGTAGAGAATGTATATACCCTGTTTGATGGGCACACTTGGTATGTGCAGTTAATGTTGAATGAACTTTTTATTTTGACAGACAAAAAGGGTATCTGTGATGTACCTATGATAAATCTGGCACTAAACAATATAATTGCTACACAAGACTTTACTTTTCAAGAAATATTTTCTCGTCTTCCGGAAAAGCAAAAAGAGATAATGATTGCCATTGCCAGGGAGCAGAAAGCAAAAGGAGTTACTTCTGCTGCATTTATTAAAAAATATCGGTTGACTTCTGCCAGTTCGGTGCAGTCGGGGTTGAAGGGTTTGCTGGAAAAAGACATGTTGACTCAGGAGTCTGGAGGGTATCAGGTGTATGATAGACTTTTCAATATCTGGCTTAGGAGGAATTACTGATTTAACCGGAAACATCAGTGTTAACCATCTTCGCGGAAGAGGACAGGTTTGAAATAATCAACTTGGAGGATGGACAGGGACGTATTGAGAATAAATGCGGCATATGAATTGAATTAAATGGTTTGCCAATCATTTATATACTAATAATTTTGAAAAGTTGTTTTTCACGAAACAATATATCCTTTCTTATTGTTTTTTTGAGAAACAATATTATGTAATTATCAAATTTGATAATTTATTTTATGATATATATTATCGAAAAGAATAAAATCCTTATCTTTGCAGAAAGATAACGAATTGCATGAATATCTATACAGAAGATGAAGCACTAATTGAGTTGTTGGAAGAGGGTTGCACCAACGACAAAAGATACAAGAGACTTCCTAAGGATGTAATCAAAGGTTATATAAAAGCATATTATCATTTAAAAGCAGCC
>ENA-OWZF01000146-OWZF01000146.1-human-gut-metagenome-genome-assembly--contig:-NODE-146-length-23586-cov-32.3866_pt1 | contig 23586 bp, 29 predicted proteins | sample MGYA00249256_ERZ652107 | MGnify/ENA primary metagenome ERZ652107 (study PRJEB26925, sample SAMN05827176) | human gut metagenome | biome: ENVO:2100002; feature: ENVO:00000062; material: ENVO:00002003...
CACCCGGTCCATGAACCTCAACGTGCGCGCCACCATGCGCCGCACGTTATACACCGTGGCCGGCCCCGGATCGATGACCCTGCCCGCCCGCCACCTCGCCGGGCCCCGACGCGACGCCGCGTCGAACCCGCACAGCAGGCACGCGGCCCGCACCGAACGGTCGGAGAACCCGTCCACCATGGCGAGCAGCCGTTCCGCATCCGCAGACCGGCCCACCAGACGCGCCCCCGCCAACGGCACCCGGAACGCATCCCGCGCCGGCACGCCCCGCGCCACACGGGACAGGTAATCCACCGCGAGGCCCGTCACGTCCGCCGGGACGTCCTCGAACGCATACAACGGCACCGGATCGGCCAGACGAACCTCGTCGAACAGGGACAACGGCAGATACCCATCCGGCGGCTGCGCCACCCGACGGATACGCGACGTGACCGCCATACGAGGCGCATGCGCCGCCTCATCCGCCTCACGCCGCGCGTCATCCGCCTCCATCTCCGAAGGCGAACGCATGTCGAAACCACAACCGTCCGGACCGATCACCATGCCACCCCGCTTCCGCACCATACAACCGGGAATGCGCGCGGGGATGGCGATAGCCGGGAATGACACCCCAGCATAAGGCGATGAATATGCTATACTTGAGGGTATCAAACTTATGGGTGAAAAGAAGGGAAGCGGAATGGTCGGGAACGGGGATTACATGCTGGCCGCGCTGAAGCGCTATTTCGGGTTCGACTCGTTCCGCCCGGGCCAGGAGGAGGCCGTCGGGGCGGTCATCTCGGGCCGCGACGTCATGGCCGTGATGCCCACCGGCGGCGGCAAGTCCGTGTGCTACCAGCTCCCCGCCGCCAGGCCCGGCACGTTCACCCTCGTCGTCACACCATTGAGGGCGCTCATGCGCGACCAGGTGCGGCACCTGCGATCACGCGGCATACCCGCCGCGCTCATCGACTCCGGCCTGGACGAGAAGGAACGCGCCGAGGTGTACGGGCGCGCCCTGTCCGGCGAACTGCGCATCCTCTACGTCGCACCCGAACGCCTGCACGCGCCCGACTTCGCCGACTTCAGCCACCGCATCCGCATCAGCCTGCTCGCCGTCGACGAGGCGCACTGCGTGCTGCACTGGGGATCGGACTTCCGACCCAGCTACATGCGCATCGGCGAATTCATCGACTCCCTGTCCCCGCGCCCCGTGACCATGGCGCTGACCGCCACCGCAAGCCGGACGCAGGCCGGGGAGATCCGCGAACTCCTGCACCTGGCCGACCCCGTGACGGTCACGACCGACGCGGACCGGCCGAACCTGCGCCTCACGGTGGTCCGCGCCAGGCCCGGCGAACGCCTCGAGGCCATGATCGCCTGGGCGAAACGGCACAAGGGCAGCGGCATCATCTACAAGGAGAACCGGAAAGGCTGCGAACGGCTCGCCGAGACACTGCGCTCCGAAGGCATCGACGCCATGGCGTTCCACGCCGAAATGAGGGACGCGGACAAGAAACGGGTGCAGGACGGGTTCCTCGCCGGCCATCCGCGCGTCATCTGCGCCACCAGCGCGTTCGGCATGGGCGTCGACAAGCCCGACGTCAGATGGGTCCTCAACGACGGGCCGTGCAAAAGCCTCGAAGCCTACTGGCAGGAGGCCGGCCGAGCCGGCCGGGACGGCAAGCCTGCCGACGCGGTCCTCTACTGGAGCCCCGGCGACTGGCGATGGCTGCGCCACGCCGCATGGGAGGCGAAAAGCCGCGCCGAGGAATCCGGCGACCCCTCACGCATCAGGGCCGCGCAGCTCATGGACTCCCGACTCGACGCCATGAGCGCATACTGCGAGACCCGCCGATGCCTGCGCCGGACCATCCTCGCCATGTTCGACCCGCCCGGCACCAGACGCGACGACTGCTCCAACTGCTCCAACTGCCAGGCTGACGGTAGGGAGATCGTGAAAAAACCGGCGTCGAACCCGTACCGCCGGCGGCGGACGGCACCGGAAACGGGGGAGGGACAGGGCGAGCCCATGGGCCGCGAATCGATCCGCATCGCATGCCGGTACATCGCGAACATCCAACGCGAGCTCGGCCACGGCGTCAGACCGAGCGTGCTCGCCGCCGCCCTGCACGGATCCACCCGCCGCAGCGTCACCGAACAGGGACTCGAACTCATCGACGGGCACGGCGCGTTCTCCGCCCGAAGCAGACCCGCCGTACGGAACATGATCGGCACCCTCGAGGCCATCCAGGCCATCGACACCGGCACCGGCCTCGTCGAACCCGGGCCCCTGTTCGACATCTACCTAGGAGGCGACAGATGAGCGGCAGCGGCAGGACCATCCCCATCGGCGCGGCGGAACTGCGCGCGATCAGGGAACGGGAAAGCGTCCTCGAACAGACCCTCGCACGGCTCACCGGCGTTGACACAGCGACCGTCGAACGGATCGAGAACGGCGAAACCCCGCTGTCCACGCTCGAACCCGACCAGATCCGGCAATGGGCGAAGACCCTCGGCGTCAACCCCGCCCGGCTCACGGGCGAGACGCCCCAAGAGGGGGAGGGCGCGACCACCGTGATCCGGAGGATGCGCACGGAACGGGGATGGAGCTGCCCGCAGCTCGCCGCACACGCGAACGTGCCATACCGGAGCCTGCGCCAATACGATTCCGGGGAACGCGACACCGCGAACATGGCGGCCGGGATCCTCGCCCGCGTCGCCATCGCGCTCGACACCAGCATGGAAAAGCTAGCCGGCCGGCCCGAACCGGACCATGCCACGGACAATCCGCCCGCCGGATGGGACGGCACCCGCCTCGCCTGGCACCGGACGCGACAAGGTCTCAGCCAGGCCGAACTCGCCATCCGGGCCGGACAGACCACGCAGACCATCGGAGGCATCGAGACCCGCCGATGGGCCACCGGCAGCAAACGCAGCCGCATCATCCTCGACCTCGCCGCCGGCCTCGGCGTCCGGGCGCTCGACCTCATGGACCAAACACCGGAAGGGAAACCACGCATGGACGAACCCCGGCCCGCGAAAACGGAACATTCGGACGCGGCCGACGACCTCGTCTACCGCAACCACGTGAACGCGGCCATCGACCAGCTCAGACTCGCCCTCCGGACCGCCGACACCGGCGAACGGATCCGACTGCTCACCGGGGCCCTGGCCAACACCGGCAACGCCATCGGACAGCTCGCCCAATTCGACTCGGACGGCAGAGCGCGCCCGCCAAGGAAATGAACGGCGGGCCGACGAAAACGATTCGAGAGAAAACAAGGAGGCGGGGAGAACCGTCCACGGCCCTCCCCGCCTCCCTCTTCTACGGGCATCCCGTTCACGCCGAACGGAGAGGGATGAACATCCTGCCCGACCGTTCGATGTGGCGGAACCCGTAATGCTCGTAGAAGCGCGTGGCCCTGTCCGAGGCCGGCTCCACGAGCAACGCCTTGGCTCCGACTATCTCCGCCGCACCCATCGCCCGCATGGCGGCGTCCCTGAGCAGCTGTGCCCCCACGTGCATGGTCTGGTAGCGCATGGCCACGCCGAGCATGCCCAGAAGGATCGCCGGGATCGGATCCGGGCTGTTCCTCCTGAGCCAGCCATTGGCCTCGGCATGGCCGATGCTGTACGCGCCCAACGTGTAGAAACCGGCCGGCGCGCCGTCGCAGAACGTGGCATAGGCGACCGCCGTATGCTGCTTGCCGGCATTTCTCAACTGGTTCCGCAGCCAGTCATTGACAACCGGCAGGCCGCAGTCGAAACCGTCGGCGTCGTCCTCGGCGGTCAGACGCCGCGGCGGGGTGAAATCGGTCATTTCCAGATCGGCTCGCTCTCGAGCAGCCGGACCATCTCCTCCGGCATGGGCTCGTCCAGGGCCCGTACGAACGAATCCCACGCCTCGTCGTCCAAATGGAGGACATGAGACTCCCGGATGTCCCGGTCGGCGGCGACGAGCAGGTTGGTCAACGCCCATTGAGAGGTGCTGAGTCCCCTGAACTCGGCCGCCCGGTCGAGGCGTTCCTTCTGTGATGGCGTGAGCCGCATCTCGAAGCGGCTGGCCTTGCTGGTGATTTCCGTCATGCCATAACCGTACGGCGTTTGTACGTAAGAGTCAATGAGGATCTGTTGTCGGACGCGGACGGCCGCGACGGCGGATGTCGGATGGGCCGTTCGTGTCCTACGCCTCGGGCTCCGCGTATGCGATCGCTGCCAAGGCTTCGGGCGTACGTCGGCAAGGACTCAGGGGCTGACCAGTTCCACCGCTGAAACGCGATGGGGGATGCTGTCCGTCCTCATTCGTTTATATACGGACTGACGGCGAATGCTCTTGGGGTAGAACACGTTGCCGTTGCAAAGGCCCGACCGCATCCGGTTCCCGTTCCAATCGGAATCCAATCCCAGGCACCACGCCTCGCCGCCGAGGTAATACACCACTTCGGCCTTGTCGGAGTCGACCACCACATCCACGTTGCCTTCAAGGTCCAACGCGTTCGAAAGCACCTCGGCCTTGCCTCTTGTCCGTGGATAATCGGAGTAATGTATGGCCGAGGAGGGAAGGCGTCCCTTGATCAGCTGGTCGAAGAAATAATTGGCCTCTATGGTCTTTCCGGCATGGACCACCTGCGGCGGCCTGTCGCACCATACGCCGCACAGATGCTCGAAGTTGCGCTTCTCCCATAGGATGTCGATGACGAGGCCATCCTCGCAGGTGATAAGGGAATGCCGGCCGATCAGCGGCCTGTACTTCTTGGCCGCCGCGCGATACATGGGAATGAGTTTCTTTTTCCGGGAGCGGTCGAGTTCCGACCCCCTATGCGACGCGGCGGTCATGAAGCCCCTCTCCGAAAGACGATAAAAACCCGGGAACGTCAAGACCGGTAACGTTCCCGGGTTGTGGAGGACTGTTGTTTCGGTCTTCTGCATGACTACCCAAAAGGGTCGGACACGAACTCGAATCGATGCCGTCGCGTCGATCCGTATCACCCGTTCGCAGGGGCTAGACTCCCAATTCTCGCAACGCATGTTCCGCACGGCCGGTTCATGGGGAATCCGCGGACAGCCAATCCTCCGATAAGACTTCGGCTTCAACCCCGACCTCCGGACGGGAAGAGGAGCATGGGCCAAGGCCTTGATTCCAAACTATACAATCGAACCATGGAAGTCAAATACCCCCTATCGTGACATGAGATAGGGGGCATCCGTCACGCCTCGGGCTCCGCGTACGCGATCGCGACCGGCAGGCCCATGGCGTGCAGCCGGTCCGCGGCCAGGCGCGCCGCCGCGTTCTCGACCCTCCACATGCCCGCATCCCCGTCCTCCGGATGGGCCTTCGCCCACTGGGCCGCGTCCCGCCAGTACGCCAGCATGAGCGGCGCCGGCTCGACGCCGCGCTCCCGCGCCACCCGGGCCGCCGACGAGGCGATCTCCACCAGGCCGGCCGCCTTCCCGTCGGCCCGCCGCCACAGGCCCTCCACCAGGTCCCACGCCTCGCGCTTCGGCGGATAGAAATACCTCGGGCTCTCCCAGTTGCGGACGGTGCGCGCGTCCACGCCCACGCGCTTGGCGACCCACTCCTGCGGCAATCCCAGCAGCTCCCGCATCAGGCGGAAGTCCGCCTTCCCGCGCATCCGCGACAACGAACCGTCCATGATCCCTCCAGACCTTGATTTCCTACTACAGGAAACAATGATACCTGTTTTAGGAATCCCTGTCCAGCCGGATCCGGGTCGCCGCCGAAAACGGAGCTCGCCCCGAAGGGCTCGCGGATCCGCCGCCGCGCCCCGCCGTCCGGCGGGAGCACGTCGAAAAGGGGTCCCGCCATCGAAGGCGGGCCCCGGCCCGGCCGGCCGGCACACAGCATGACCGGACGTCCGGCGCGTCGCAAGCGTCCGCGTGTCTGCCGACCGGTGCCGCCGCCGAAGGCGGTCCCGGCACCGGGCCGACCGGCCACGCGGCTTGCGCCGCGCCGCGGCCATCCGGTCCCGCCGCGCACCGTCCGGAAGACAAGACGACATAGGAGCGTGACATATGACCGGAAACAACCATGCCAGCCAAGGGGACGACCGTCGGTGCAGGCACTGCGAACGCCAGTCGGGGGAGTGCGCCGTACGGTGCCGCGACTGCGACGGATGGCTGTGCGAGGACTGCGCGGGGACGGAAACCGTCGAATGCGGGTGCGGCAACACTGTATGCGACGACTGCGCGCGCACATGCAACGAATGCGGTTCGCGGATGTGCGGGGACTGCGCATACTACTGCGAGCACTGCGAGCACAGCCTGTGCGAGGACTGCGGGTACCGGTGCCGCATGTGCGACGACCGCCTGTGCTCGGACTGCCAGGAATACTGCGAGCAGTGCGACGAACGCTACTGCCCCTACTGCTACGAACGGCACGCCTGCGCGAACACGCAGGACCCCTGCTACCGGGACCCGTACGAGGGACGGCCCGTCCGCGAGCCGTTCACCTTCGGACTGGAAATCGAAGTGGACGGCAACCACGACACCGACATGCTCAGGAACCACAGGCTCATCGCCGGCTGGTGCCCGGACGGCAGCCTCCACCACGACGGCTCCCTCGAATACCAGAGCGAACCCATGACCATGAGCCAGCTCACGGAAATCCGCCGACTCGTCGAACGCATCGCCACCGACACCGACAACACGCTGTCGGGCGGGCACATGCACATCAGCCGCACCGGCCGGCAGACCCCGGCCCGCTGGTACTGGGCGCTGGAAGCGCTCGACGGAACCCAATGCGAGGCGCTGAACATGCGCCACATGACCGACACCCGCTGGTGCGAGCTCATCCACGGCGACTACTGCGGCAAGGACACCGCCATCAACGACACGCACCGCCACACCATCGAATTCCGCACGTTCGGCCCGTGGCACCACGACACCGCCGGAAGACTCGACGCCGCCGTCCATTACATGCACGCCATGTGGCGGTTCTTCCAGAAGTTCCCCGTCCCCAAGCTCAAGACCCGCGACATCCAAGCCATGAGCCGCGTCGCCGCCACACAGGCCATCAACGACACGAACGCCACGACGGCGGGAAGGAGACGAATCTGATGTGCGTCATCGTCACCAGCCAGGCGGACACCATGCCAAGCCTCACCCAGCTCGCCCGGATGAGCGACGCCAACCCCGACGGGGCGGGCATCGCATGGCACGACGGCCAACGCCTCCACCGCTACCGCAACGAAGACAACATGAAGACGCTCGCGTTCATCATGGACCACTGGCAGAGCCTCGAAACCTCCCCGTTCCTCCTGCACTTCCGCCTCGCCACCCACGGCAAGGTGTGCACCGGGAACACGCACCCGTTCCGCTTCCGCAAAGGCGACCGCACCGGCTTCATCGCCCACAACGGCATCGCCCACTCGTACACGCGCGGCCGACACGCGTCCGACAGCCGCAACGCGATACTCGCATGGCAGACCGGGCAAGCCGACCTCACGGACGGAAGCCAAGGCAGGTTCGCGCTCATCGCCCACAACGGCAAGCTCGAATGGCTCACCGCCGACCACGAGACCATCCCGGGCGGCACCGGGGCCATCGACGTCAGCAACACCAACTGGGACACGAACGGCCTCATCGGATACGACCTGTGGGAGGAGGCATACCAGCAGGGACTCGAAGCCGGATACGAAACCGCCATCGAGGAGATGGCCGACAGCGGATACGCGACGACGCTCGACTACACGCCACCGCGCCGCTGACGAGAGTCGCCGCCCGCGCCGGGCGGGCGGCGACGGCCCCCGGCCGCCGGAGCCCACCCAGGCGCCGCACCCCGCGACGCGGGGCGACGGCGAAAGGAAACGGAACCGGCGGGACCGCGCGATCGCCGCCGCCCGGACGCGCACGGCCCCCCACGGGGCCCATGCCCGCGCGCCCGGCCGACCGCGCCGCGCGCCCGCCGGCCATGCCGCCGCATGGAGCCCGCCAAGGGCGGGCACGGCAAAAACACGTGGTTTGACCTTCTTCGGCCCATCGAAGCATACCCGCGTCGGCGAACCCGTCAACGCCGCCGCACACGCCGCAGGACGGCGGGGCGTCGCCTCATGACGGAACCGCCTTACGCGGGGTACGCATCCGCTGACCGAAGAAGGTCAAAAAACAAAAGACGCAAAAAGGAGAGGACACCATGACCACCACAACCCGGAACATCATCGAGGAACTCAAGCGGGCCGCAACCGAACAGGGGACGGGCGAAGCCGTCCGCACCATCGCCGGCCCCGCGCTCAAGGCATGGATGCGAGCCCTCGACGGCAAGGATACGGACCCGGAACGGCTCGACGACCTCGCCACGCTCATGACGGCCCGCCTGGCCATCAGGGACGCCGCACTCATCGCCGCCGTCGAACCCAAGCTCGACACGGCGACCGTCATCGACATGGCCGCCCGGCCCCACTCGTTCAACAACAAGACGCTGCTGACCGAAACGCTCAACGCCGCGTTCGACGACCCCCACATCCGCCCCGACGAGCCCCGCCTCGCACGCGCGGTGCGGGAGGCGTGCGCGATGGCCGACCGCGCCAGGAAGCACGGCGGGCCCGTCGCCCAACCCTACGCCCTCGCCGCCTACCTCGCATGGTGGGACGGCGACGGGAAGGCCGCCACCCTCGCCGCCCTCGCCGCACTGGACGACGACCCGGAAACCAGCCTCGCCATCATGGTCGCCACCATGGCCGCATCCGGCCGATACCCCGCATACCTGCGCTGACCGACAGAAAACAGCCGTGGCGTCCGACGGCACACGCCATCGGACGCCACGGCGGAGAGGACACGCCATCATGCACGGCATCGAAACACCGGAAAACACCCGCCGTCTCTGCCTTGACGCGCCCGGACGACCTGCGCGACCTCATGAACCGCGACGCCAGCCGCCACCCCCCTCGCATAACAGAGAAAAGACAAGCCGGACCGGCCACGGGCGGACCATCCGAAAGAGTCCCCGCCCGCATCAGGCGGGCGGACGGGGACGGCCCCCGGCGGGCAAAGGGGCTCACACCGCCCCTTTGCAAACCCCGGCCGGCCCACGCCGCCGGACCCCACCCAGACGCCGCGCCCCGCCAAGCGGGACGACGGCGAAACGGGCGAAGCCCTATCAGACGAAGGAGCCGCGCCGCCGGCATGTCCGCTCCCGGGATGCAAGGCCCCAAAGGGGGCCATCATCGCATCCCGTCCGCGTCCACGCCGCGGACACGGCACGATTCCCCCGCACGGAACCCGCCCCAAGGGGCGGGCCGGACCATTTTTTTTTCTTTTCGGCCGGTCGGCTTCGCCTCTGGATCATACCGGCGTCGCGGAACCCGTCAACGCGCCACGCAACGGGCTGCGCCCGGCGTGATCGCTCAATGACGGAACCCGCTTTGGCCGGTAACGCTGCGCTTGACCAACCGGTCGAAAAGAAAAAACAAGGGACCACCAGACGGGAGCAAGCACCATGGCACGCAACATCATCAAAAGCATCGAACGCGGCGGATACCGGTACGACGTCGAGGAGACGGGCGACGGCGCACGCCCGTACGACGTGCACCAGCTCCACAAGGCCCAAGGCCATTGGGTCGACGCCGGCTACGGACGCTACTGCGCATCCATGGCCGAGGCCGACGCCTACATCGGCGGGCAAACGGCGTGACATGCCGGCCAAGGAAGGCCGGAAACAAACCCAGGACAAACCAAGGAGCCACACATGGACCTCATCCGTCAATACCTCGCAAGCGCGGAATTCGCCGAAGCCATGGGCAACGTCGTCGTCATAGCGATCATGGCCGCGGCCGCCGGCATCGACTGGAAGATATACGGCCGCAAGACCAGACGGCGCACCCCGCCGAGCATCGACACCCCGCAACGCCGCCGCAGGGCGGCACAACGCAGGACCATCCCCGCCGGCCACATCGACGAATAACAGCAGCGTCCTCCCGCCCATGCGGGAGGACAGGCAAACCCCTGCAAGGAAAGGACCACCATCATGGACACCATCAAGACGCTCGTCATCGAACCTTTGCGCCGTCCGGAACTGCGCGACATCGACCCCAGCATCACGGCCATCGGGAAGACGATCGGCGGATACGCCGAACCATTGCCCCTCGACCGGCGGACCACGCTCTGGTGCGACGAAGAGGGAGCGATCAAGAACCTCAAGCCGAACCGCACCATCCGCCTCAGCCAGGACAGCCGCCTGGCGGACGCGGGCAAGCCCATCATCATCCGCGGCACGTTCGTCATCACGGGACCCCACCCGCAGGACGGCCCCCTCGGACTCGACGACGAGCAGATCGGACGCTACGCCGCCATGTTCGGCGACCCCGAAGCGCCATGCAGACTCCCCGACGGCAAAACGTTCATGATACCCGTCCACCCCATCGCCTGACCCACGGCCAAGGAGTCCCCGCCCGCGCCAACCAGGCGATCGGGGACGGCCTCCGGCGGCCGGGAAGGGCCACGCACCCCTCCCGGACCTCCCCACGCCGGCCCGAGCCGCCGGCCCCCGACCGGCATCGGTCTTCCGCACGCATGCGGGAAACACGATGGACGGGCAAGCCCTATCAGAAAAAGGAACGCCCCCAAAGGGGCGCGGCCCCAGGTTTCCCTTTTGGCCTTTTCGGCTGAAGCCGAAACGATCATACCGGCGTCGCGGAACCCGTCAAATCGCCACGCAGACGGGCTGCGCCCGGCGCGATCGATTGGACGGAACCCGCTTTGGCCGGTAACGCTGCGCTTGACCGAAAGGCCAAAAAGAAAAAACAGGGGATAGCCGGACAGACGATCCACGACACAGGAAAGGACACCATCATGAGCCAGTACAGGATAACGGCCACCATCACCAGCCAGACACAGGCCACCGACTCCGGCGCATGGCAGATGGGCATCACCTGGAGGAAAAGCCTCACCCTCGACCCCGCCGAAACCCAGGAGGCCGCCGACCTCAGGAACCAGGCATGGGAACAGGCCGCGAACGGCATCGACGACGAGACCACCCGCCGCATCTGGCAACAAGTCGACACCGTCACCGCACGCGAAGCCGAACGCCTGCGCGCCCAGGTCAGAAAACTCATCGGCCTGCTCAACGCCGGCCGGCCCGCGCTCGACGAAAACGGCTACCCCATGTGGGACCACCTCATCGCCCTGTCCAACAGGCAATGCTGGCAATGGGAGATCGCCGCCGCCCACAGCGGCTGCCTCGCCGCCATCATGCAGGCCGCCGGCATCGACGACTGGCCGCCAGCCGACTCCATGCCCGACATCACCAACCCCGTCATCACCATCAACCTGTCCACCAACCAATGAGCCAGGCAGACCGACGCTATCGCGCCGGCAACAGGTGGCCCACACGGAAGACGGCACGGGCCGCCTCCCGAAAACAGAACAGCCATAACCCACAAGGAAAGGAACACCATCATGGCGACCATCAACCAGATCACGCTGACCATCAGCGGAAACACCGACAGCATCGAATTCCACACCCGACAGGACGGCGGCATATGGGCCACGTTCGACGTCGCCCAGACCAGCCGCACCCAGAACCCGCAGACCGGCCAATGGGAGGACGGCGCCACCACATGGATCCGTTGCACCGCCAGCGGATACCTGGCCGAACACCTGCAGCACAGCATGCTGCCGACCGGACCCGACGGCAAGCAGAAAGGCGTGCCCGTCATCGTCACCGGCAGCTACGTGCAAAGGGAATACACGAACCAGCAGGGAGCGAAACGAAGCATCCTCGAACTGCGCGCCACCGACCTCGCCGTCAGCCTGCGCGCCGGCACCGTCGCCTACAACAAGGTGCCGCGCGACAACGGGTTCGCGGGACGCACTCCACAGCCGAGCCAGCCCATGGCCCAGCCGCAGCCCCAGCAGCCGACGACGCCCGCCAGCGACCCGTGGAACGCCACGGGAGCCCAAACCAGGCAGCCCGCCTTCACCGACGGGTTCGCGCCCGCGGCACCCCAGCAGCCGGCGATCTGACGACGACCACACACGACCAAGGCCGGCCCACACATACGCCGGGCCGGCCCTCACCCGGAGAAGAGGCCAACATGCGGCGACATGCCATGGACGAATGGATCGACACCGGCGACGAGGAAGGAGCGGCGAAGGCGTTCGATGCGATGGACGAGCGGATCCGCCCGCCCATCGGCGCGCAGCCGCGCCAGATCATCCCCAGCAGGACGACCCTGGACGCATGCCAGCGGGCCGGCTGCCCCATCCAGGCCGGCGCCATCCACGCATGGCAGTGCACATGGAGCGTCCGCCGCATCGACGGCACCGTGATCCGACGGGACATGCTCCTGATCGACGTGAAACGCGAAAACGAGATATGGAAGGCGACAAGCCGGTACCGGCTCGACGGCATCCGCACGGGACGGCAGGCGCAGGCCGCGCTCCTGCTCGCCGCCACCGGGACGCTGACCCCCATCCAGGAACGATTCCAATAGAAACCGATAAAGAACGGAAGCCGTCCATGGAACGATGGACGGCTTCCTGCAATCCGAATCCGGAAAAGACCTGTAAGACCAGCACCTCTTAAACGGTCCGACCGGCCACGATGCGACGGGCGAACCCGTGCAACCCCGTCCCGTCAAGGCCCGCGTATTCCTCCGCCGTCATTCCGCCTCCAAAAAAATTATGATATTATATGGAAAACACATAAGGAGAAGGAGGCTTACCATGGCATTGATCCAGGTCAACGTCCCCGACGACGTCAAAGCGCGTGCCGACGCCGCCTTCGCGCGCAACGGCATCACCACGCCCGCCGCCATGAAGATGATGGTCACCCAGGTCGCCAACGAGAACCGCACGCCGTTCGACGGCGTCTTCTCCTCCCCGTCCGCACGCGAACTCGGCGAGGACGTACGCCGCGACATGCTGCTCGCCGAGGCTCAGGAATACGGGCTGATCGCCGACGACGCCACCGACGCGCGAACCATCCCCGACGACGTGCTCGGGGAACTAGGCCTCACCGCACAGGAGGTAGGCCAGTGAACTGGAGTGTCAAGGCCTCGCCACACTTCTGGCGGACCGCGCTGCCCCTCAAGGAGAAATACACCCACGAACAGTTCGCGTCCATCATCCGATCCATAAGGAAGGCGATCTGCGAACTGGCGGCCAGGGGGCGCGTGGAGGAGAGCGGATGGCATGACCACCCGCTCGAGCGCAGCCCGTTCGGGGACGGAAACCACTTCGAGTTCCACACCTTCGACGACGACGTGCTCGTGGTCTACTTCAGACGCGAGGCGAAACGCACCATCCGCATGGTCGGCATCTACGACCATGACACCATACCCGACGACGAGTGATCGGAAAACCGCAGCGAAACAAACGGGCGGGGCCATCCATAAGCCGGAGGCCCCGTCTTCACATTCCAGACAGGAACGGGTGACGTCCATCAAAGACGGCCGAACGCCGAATCCATGTTCGCCAGAACCCCGGCAACGAGGCGACGGATGCCGGCCAAAGCCGTGGACGTGGAAACATACAGCCATCTCGATCCGGACAGTTCGACACAGGCGTCGACGTGCCCGCCATCCTCGAAGGGCCGACGAAACCGGTACGAGAAGCGATCGACATCAGCCGTCCCCATCATCCAGCCCTTCCGCATCCATATGCCGTCAACGACAACGCCATCCACGAACCGGGATGGAGACGGCATCCATCCAACCAAGCCGGGACGATGACGTGGCCCGGGTCCCGGCGTCCATCTTCGTTTTCCCTCCCGATCGGTTCCTTGGCGCACCATGCCACGGCGCACGCCGGGACGTCAACGGTCCACGCGACCCCTGCGGGGCCCCGCGCGTCCCATTGACGCCCCGACGCGCACCGCGGCAAAGAGCGGTCGTCACCAACCGGAAAGGAAAACGAAGATGAACACCAAGACCCTCGACAACACCGCAAACGACCCCTGGGCGGACATCGCGACCGCCGACCTCGTCAACTACGTACGCAACACCGGACACTTCCCCGCCGACGGATACCAGACACCAAAGCCCCAGACCGGAATCGACCCCTGGGCGCCGACCAAGTGACCGGCATGGGATGGCGGGGCCGGACGGGCCCTGTCCTCCCTTGACCGACCAGCAAAACGTGAATACAATTATCATCACAATAATAGCTATTTTTGAATCGATTGGAGCAAGGCGAATGGCGGGAAACATCACATTGGACAACCTCGTGTCCGTGTCCGAACTCAGCCACGGAGGGGTCAGCAAGACGCTCAGCAGGGTGGGGGACAACAACCCCATCGTGGTCATGCGAAACAACAAGCCGGCCGCCATCGTCATCAGCCCGGACGATTACCGCCGACTCACCGAGGCCGAAGAGGACTTCGCCCTGTACCTCGAAGCCGAGGAACGAATGAAGAAGGACGACGGGACAAGACTCGGCATGGACGACGTGTTCGGCAAGGACTACAAGCCCGTCGATGACGGCTATGTTCCGGAGTTCGAATGATGGTCTGGAACATCGAATTCACCAAGGAGGCGCAGAAGGACATCAGGAAACTCCGTGAGCCGTCCAAAAGCCATGTCAACGAGGCCATCAACAAGGTGGCGCAGAATCCGCTTCCCTTCACGGAAGGCGGCTACGGCAAACCATTGGGGCACAAGCGCGACGGCAACCTCACCGGATACCTGAAGGTCAAACTCCGAGGGGAGGGGCTGAGGGTCGTCTACCGGCTGGAAAGAACAGTCCATTCCATGACGGTCGTCGTCGTTTCCGTTCGTGACGACAACACCGTCTACAAGGAAGCGGCAAGAAGAATAAAAAAGGACCTGGCATAGTGGCACACGTTAAAGGGGGCGGAGTCCGATGACGGCTCCGCCCCCTTTGCCGTCGGCCGGACGGGCCGATCGGGCACGGAGGGCGGCATCGACCGTGGACCCATCCAATCCAATCCGGCCCGGTCCACGATCATGCCCACGTCGTGCGGGCCATGGCCAGCGTCCGAGACCGAGGACCAGGGAGCCGAATGGGCCACGTCGATGCATGTGGGCCATCAGCGTGCCCTGCGCGCTTCCGGACCGCATCATGCGAATGGGCCAATGGGCCACATGCCGGACCGATCATGCGGCCCACGCGAAAGCCCATGTGAGGGCCGGCATCGCGGACCACCCTGACGGACCGTGGACCGTGCAAGGGATGGTCCCGCGGACCACCCTGACGGACCACGGTCCATTCGGCGGACCAACCAAATACGTGGTCCACGCGAAAGCCCATGCGGGGACGGCCACGCGGACCACCCCTGGTCCATGGACCGGGCCGGACGATGGCGTCCCCGTCCACCGGGCCACGGTCCAAGGACCATATGGGCAGGTCGGCGGGTGGACCCGGTTCATGCGGTCCATGGCCCGAGAGCCCACCGCCATCGGGCCGGTCTCCCCAAACGCACATGGAGCAAAGCCATGCGCATCGCGCGGCGCGCCCGGGACCGGTGCCGCATCCCCGACAGTCGACGAGCAGGCTCCCGACCGTGGACGTCTCCCCGTTCGGCAGGAGCCGGCACCCGCCGGGGGCGCCATGCCCGGCCTCCCTGCGTCAGCCGGCCCCGAACAAACAACGGCACAACAGACACATACGCGAAATAAAACCCGACATGAAAACCAGCACCCAGACAGACGAAAAAGCACGACACAGAAACCAGAAACAACGAAGACAGAACCAAGAACCCACACAGCCAGTCACAAGGTACGACGCCATCAGAAAACCCAAGAAAAAGCACATCCCGATGCAATCTCCGAAGGAGATGGACTTCTTGCACCCACCGCCTCACGGCGGCCGCCTATCGGCGGAACGGCAACGTTTTTGATGGTGTTTGCCGTCCGGGCGTCCGATATCGGGGTTCGGCGTTATCGACGGGACGGGAAACACGGGCCGGGTGGGGGCGCCATGAACGATGGGAACATGATCCAGGAGCCGCCCGCATGCCCGGTGTGCGGGCTCGCGGTGGAGGAGCGGGACCCGCGCCGCGGGAAGCCGCTGTCGATCCACCGGGCATGCCGGAACCGGCGCCGGGAGGAGCTGAGGAAGGAACGGGAACGCGGACGCCGCATGTCGCAGGAGTCGCTCCTGATGGCATCCAGGAACGACGTCGCCGAGGCGGCCGCCGAACTGCGCCGGCGGGTGGCATGGCGCAACGAGGCCGTCGGCCCAGCCGACCACGGGACGGTCGAACTGTGCTACTGGTCGGTCAGATGCATGGCGGCGCTCATGCGGCTCGAACCGGAAACGCTCATGGCATACGAGGACCGGTGGGCCGTGGACCTGGCCCGGTCCATCGGCCGCAAGGGCATGGACCGGATCGCGGGCCTGACCGGCTGGAGGGGCCCACGCCCATGGACCATGGACCCGGCCATGGCCGACACGGGCGAAGACCACACGCTCGAGGGCATGTGGCCCGAACCCGGGCCCGGGGTGGACGACGAATGGCGCGCCGACCTGGACCACGACGACGGCGCGGGCCCGCGGGCCGTCGACATGGACCGGATCATCGAGGGCATATGGGCCGAGGACCATCGAGGACGCAACGGCGCGGACCACGGATGGTGGTCCCTCGACGAAGGGGCCAGGCCATGAGCGACCGCCCAGGGACCACAGGGGCCACAAGCGAATGGCCCAGACCCGGCCGATGCAAATGGGCCCGGTGCCCGCACCCCGAGACCCTGGTATGGGCGGACGGGTACTGCTCGGCCCGATGCCGGCGCCAGGCGCGCAAGGCGGAACCGGGACGGGTGCCGGCCGGCCACTGCCGCATGTGCGGCGAACCCGTGTACAAGCCCGCCCAGGGACCCGTGCCCGACTTCTGCTCCGACCGGTGCCGCAACAGGTGGAACCGGCTCACCCGCACCGGGACAAGTGCCCGCCCACGGCGATCGTGCCACGAATGCGGCGCACGGCTCGATACCGGCACGCGAGGCGAATACTGCGGCGACGCATGCCGCAAGGCACATGACTACAAGACGGCGCGCGATCGGCGCACGCTGCGCTCCGCCGCCAACGCCGGAACCATCGAAAGGCTCAGAATGAACGCCGACGACCTGCTGACGAGGGCGCACGCCATCGAACTGGACACCGAAACCATACGGCGACATGGCATCGAGACGCGCGCCCGCACCCACATCCTGCTCATGCGCATGCTCACGCTCGCCGCCGCCCACGACCCCCGGTCCGTCACGCAGGCGGGACCCGACGGCCAGATCGGCCGCATCATCGACGCATGCGACCGGACCGGCGAGGACGGGGACGCGGAACGACTCCTGCGCCGCCACGGACCGGACCGCGGCGCCGCAGGGAAGGGAGAGGAGCACGCATGGCCATCAGCATGACCAAACTCAGCAGCGCCGACTACTACCTCGACCGCACGCGCGAGGCGCTCCAGGCCGACGGAGGCATCCCCGACGAGGCCACGCCCGGACCGCTCACAGGCCCCGACCCAGCCGCCTACTACAACGCCGAAGGCAACCCGCCCGGCCGGTGGATCGGATCGGCCAGCCGGCTGCTCGGCGGCGAGACCGGACGGCAGGCCGGCGCCGAGACCGTGCGCATGCTCATCAACGAACGCCGAAACCCCGAAACCGGCCGCAGCCTCGACCAGGCCGGCATACGGGCCGACAACGACGGGCAGCCGCCCATCGCCGGATACGATCTGACCCAGACCGTGCCCAAAAGCGTGAGCATCCTCTGGGCGTTCGCCGACCAGGACACACGCCGCGCCATCGACGAATGCCTCCACCAGGCGGCCGACATGACCATCGGCTACTTCGAAGCCGAATACGCGGCCACCCGGGCCGGGGCCGGCGGCGTCGCCAGCACGGCCTGCGACGGGGTCGCCGGCTTCGCCTTCGACCACTGGGACTCCAGGGACGGCGACCCCCACCCGCACACGCACCTGGTCATCTCCAACCGGGTGCGCCGCACCACGGACGGCCAATGGACCGCGCTCGACGGACGCGCCGTCTACGGGGCCACCGTCGAACTGAGCGAATACAACGCCAACCTCGTCAAGGACCTGCTCACCCAACGACTCGGCTGGGCCTGGCACGAACCGGCCCGCGCCCGCGGACGCGGCACCAGGGCCGTGGCCGGCGAGGTCCAGGGAGTGCCCGAGGAGCTCATCGACGCGTTCAGCGGACGCGACAGGGAGATCGAAACCCGGCTCGCCGCCATCATCGACGAGGAGGAACGCCGCACCGGCCATACGATCGGATGGAAACGACGCGCCGAACTCCACAAACAGGTCTGGCTGGAAACCCGCAAGCCCAAGACCGACGCCCGACCCGGACTGGCAGAACTGACCCGACGATGGCACGGCAAACTGCGGGCCGAAGCCCCCGGCACCAGCATCGACGCCATGTGGCAGGCGGTCGACTCGCACCGGGACAGGACCATAGAACTGGGACAGACCGCCTCCCGGGCCGCGGGCATCCGCCTCGCCGGACAGCTCGCCGACCACCAGACACCCGGCCAGACGGAACTCGAACGGCTCGCCGACGCTGCCATGGCACACACCGAACGCACCCGTGCCACATGGACGCTCAGCAACATCCGGGCCGAAGCCGAACGCCTCCTCGCCGACATCCGGCTCGACCCCACGGCCCGCGCCGACACCGCCAACCAGGTCGCCGAACTCGCCATCCGCCGCTGCGTGAAAATAACCCCGACCCGCTACCGTGCAGGACAGGCCGGCGACGACCCCGCGCTCGTCAGCCGCGCCGGACGCAGCACGTTCGACGACCCCACACTCGACCGATACACCAGCCAGACGATCCTCGACATGGAAAAACGCGTCATGGCCACGTTCGGCCGGACCGACCCGCTCGCCTGGGGACCCGGGGAGGGCACCCGGCTCATCCAGTCCATGCGGGCCGGCGGAAACCGGCTGAGCGACGACCAGGCGAAGGCCGCCGCATACCTGCTCGAGAACCCGCACGCGGCCAGCGCGCTCATCGGCCCCGCCGGCACCGGAAAGACGACCACCATGCGCGCCGTCGCCCGAGCATGGGAGACCCGGCACGGGAGGGGATCCGTGCTCGGCCTGACCCTGTCCGTCCGGGCCAGGGACGAGCTCGCCGACAGCATCGGCACCAACGCGATCACCATCGCCAAGCTCCTCGACAACGTATCCGAACGGCACCGGGCGCAGATCGACGACCTGCGACGCGAATACCGGTGCCGGCTCGCCGCGGCGCGCACCCCCGCCGAACGCGACCGGATACGCCGCGCCATCAGCGAATCCGACGCCCGGGAACAGGCCGGCCTCATCCACCCCGGACAGCTCGTCATCGTAGACGAGGCGGGCATGGTCGGCACCCCGGAACTGGACGCCATCGCCGAACTGTGCGAACGGGCCGGAGCCAGGCTCGTACTGACCGGCGACCCCATGCAGCTCGACGCGCCCGCCGCCCCGGGCGGCCTGCTCGCCTGGGCCGAACGGGAACACCGGTGCGCGACCCTCACCAGCCTGTGGCGTTTCCGCAGCGACCCCGGGCTCTGGGCGAACGACCCCGACGGCGGACGGGCCAGATGGGCAGACGAAGGCAAAGCCACGCTGCGCCTGCGCGCCGGCGGCGACCGCGCGAAACCGGACAGCGTCGAGGCATGCCGCCGGCTCGTCGCCGAATACGCGGCCCACCACCGTCTCCACTGGGGCGAGGACCGGGAATGCGAGGAGGAGGCGTACCGGATGACCCTGCAATGGCAGAAGACGGGCAAGACCACGCTCCTCGTCGCCGGCACCAACGAACAGGTGCGCGCCATGAACCAGCGCACCATCCTCGAACGGCGCGTGCTCGGCCTGTCCGACGGGGACCCGTCCCGCCTCGCCACGCTGTCCGACGGCCTGAAGATAGGAGCCGGGGACCGGATCGTGTCCCGCGCCAACGACCACCAGGTACGTGGCCCCGACGGACACCGCATCGAGAACGGCATGGCGTTCACCGTCACCCGCATCGACACGGACGCGATCGCATGCCGCGACGCGGACGGAAGGCAATGGACCATACCCCGGGACTGGGCGAAAACGAACTGCGAGGCCGGATACGCGACCACCATCCACAAAAGCCAGGGCATGACCGTCGACCGGTGCGCCGCCATGTTCCCCTCCGACGCGCGCGTCCCATGCAACTTGCAATACGTGGCCGCCACACGAGGGCGCGAGGAGAACCACCTCCTCTACGCATGCAAGGACGAGAAGACCCGGCAGACGGAAGCCATGCTATCCGGATCGGACACCGACCCCGAAGCCATCGCCCGCCAACGCATGCTCTCCACGCTCCTGACGCGCCCCGACACGCGCACCGCCACCGAAACCCGCATCGACGAACACGAGGAGAGATACAGCCTGACACGACTCCTGCGCGAACACGACTACGCCGCCGGCCTCATCGCCGGCCCCCACCTCGAGGCCAAACTCCGCCAATGCCACAACCCGGGCATCGTGAGCATGATCACGAGGTCCCCGAACTGGGAGTGGCTGCGCGCGCTATGGTCCCGCGCCTGGATGACCGACCCCAAGCGGGCCATGGCCATCGTCAGCCGCGACATCAGCCCCAAGGACGAGCACGGAAACCGGCAGGACCCCGCCGCCGTCATGGCCGGCCGGCTCAGCAGCGGCCTGCTCGACCGGCTCAACGGCGCGGTGCGCGACGACTGGACCGCCGGCATCATCCCGCCCATCAAGGCATCCAGAAACACCGCCGCCCTCGACCTGGTGCGCCAGAACGAACTCCTCATCACCCAACGGGCCGACGCCCTCGCCCGACAGGCCGCCACGGGCGAACAGCCCTGGTCGAGGACCGTCATGGAAACGGCGCGGAAGCACGGCGACCACAACCTGCTGCGCGACGTGGCCGTCTACCGGGACATGTGGCACATCGACGACCCCGACCAGCCCATCGGGCAAAGGCCGCCGGGCCGGTCCGGCCGGCAGGAACAGCACTGGTGCAACCTCGACGCACGCATCACCGGACAAGGAAGCGGCGTCGTCAACCCCGGCAAAACCCGGAAGGCCAACCGTAATCGGCCGGAAAACCCGAAGCCCCGCGTGGAGACGCCGAACCCCGCAGCCATGGAGGAAAGGAACCCGCAATGGAAGACACGGCAGGAACCATCATCGAACAACTCGCCCGATGGGCCGACGCAATGACCCGGACCCTGGCCGCATGGGACACCGGCACCCTGATCGTCCTCGCCGTCACGCTCACGGTGCTCGCCGGCGTCACCGGCCGCGCCACCACCGGCGGCGGACTCATCAGGCAGATCCTGTGGATCACCGTCACCGCCATACTCACCCTCATCGCCGTCGCGACCGTCTGGACCATCGCGAGCCGATACCTGCCCATCCCCGAGCTCGAAACGCTCCTGCGAAACCTCGCCGGCCACCAGCCCCTGTTCCGGAGCCTGGACACGGCGGCACGCATACTACGATGGTGACGACAGGAAAGGAACGGGCCATGGCGAAGCAAACACGGAAACGACTGGTCGACTGGCTGCGCGCGGAACGCGACCAGAAGGTCTCGCACGGCCTCTACCAGAACACACAGCTCGTGTTCGCCTACAACAGCAACCACATGGAAGGATCCACGCTGTCCCCGGAACAGACCGCCCAGCTGTTCGACACCGGCGCGCTGCTGCCCGAAAACGCCGACGACGAGATACGGCTGGACGACGCGACGGAAACCGTGAACCATTTCCGCGCGTTCGACCGGATCCTCGACCTCGCGGACGAACCCGTCGACAAGGCCATGGTGTGCGAGCTCCACGCGATCCTCAAACACGGGACCAGCCAGGAAACCGACCCCTCGCGCAACGTCGGCGGATGGAAGACGCTTCCGAACGTCATCAGCCCCATCGAAGGCATCCACACCGTCCTGCCCCGGGACGTGCCCCGCGCCATGAACGACGTGTTCAAGGCGTTCGCGGAACTCAGGGACGACCCATACCAGACAGCGAGGGCGCACTGGCTGTTCGAGACCACGCACCCGTTCTCGGACGGCAACGGGCGCATCGGACGACTGGTCCTCTTCAAGGAGATGCTCCGCCTGGACGCCGTGCCGCCCCTGATCCGCGACGCCAACCGGAACTACTACACGCGAGGGCTGCGCCGGTTCGGCTCGCAACCCGCCTACCTCGTGGACACGCTGCTGAACGAGAGGGACTACTACCGCACCATGATGGAGACCCTCGCCCCCGGCATGCTCCGCTACACCTACATCGACGAATGGGCGGACCGGCATGAAATCGAGACGCGATGCGAGAGCGAACCGGAACGCAACCCATACGTCAGGGACCGATGGAACGACGAGGACCTGAAAAGCGTCACGCCGTCGGAACGGTTCATACTCGGATACGGCTTCGTGCCGCCCCGCAACGCCACGTCCGAGGAAAAAAGACGATCGGAAGGGGCCAGCCGTTCCACCGGCGCACTGGCCTTCCCGGACCCGATGCCCGCCCCGGCACCGGTTCCACCCCAGACCCCGGATGACGGCGGCGACGGTCCGCGACCCGTATGATTGGGAGAAAAGACGAAACGGAAGGCGACGACGCCTGAGCCGATAACAAAAAGACAGCCGGGGCCAACCCGGAGGAAACCCGGCAAAGAGAAGAGGACCGGCGATGAGCGGGCATGAATGGCGGCCGTGGATGGCAGAACCGGTGCGCGAAGGCGTGGAAGACGGCGTCGAATGGCGGATCATAGCCAACGACGTGTTCTTTGCATGGCAGGGATACGCACATATCCCGGACGGGCACGTGTGGCGACATCTGAACGCCGACGACATCGAACCGTTGGTCGACGTGTACGGCGGCGTCACCTACGGGCCCGACCAATCGGGCTGGATAGGCTTCGACACGTTGCAGGGCAACAGCAGCATGATCGGACTGGACGGCACCGACCTGGACGAATCACGCCGCGAACTATGCGAGAAGATGGGCTGGCCGTGGATCGAACCCCATAAATGGACGTGCGAAGAGATCGAGGAGGAGACGAAACGCATGGCCGCATGCATCGCCGCCAACGACACGAGACCATAAGGAGAATCGGATGGGCAAGCCCCTGATATTCGTAGACTTCGACGGCGTGATCAACCAGTTCCCGGACGCGAAGGTCATGCGTCGGCAGGGATGCGTCGAATGGATGAGGCCCAACGATCCTCGCCGCGTCAGGTATGCGCCGGATAACTGGTTCCGTCCCGACCGGAAGGAACGGCTGCTGGTTCGCGACATGGGACGACGGTTCACAATCCGGTGGAACATGGAACTCGTGGTCCGTCTGGATGCGTTGGACGCTGACAAGTACTGGCTGAGCACCTGGCAGCCGGAGACCATGCAATTGAACCGTGCGCTGGGCGTAGACTGGCCGACCATCCACTGGTACAACCCCGTCACGCGGGAGGGCATCTGGACGGGCAAGCGCCGCACCATAGTCGACGCGCTGGCGCAGGGCCGTCCAATCGTCTGGCTGGATGACGAGGAGACCACCCATGATGCGAGTCTTGCCGTCGAATCCACGTCCCATACGGCACCCGTGCTCGCCGTCGGTCCCGATCTGTTTTTGTTCAATAGGAAGTTGAGGTTTTAGTCACGAAGGTTTTTCGGGTTTAG
>ENA-OWZF01000193-OWZF01000193.1-human-gut-metagenome-genome-assembly--contig:-NODE-193-length-13327-cov-64.6237_pt1 | contig 13327 bp, 9 predicted proteins | sample MGYA00249256_ERZ652107 | MGnify/ENA primary metagenome ERZ652107 (study PRJEB26925, sample SAMN05827176) | human gut metagenome | biome: ENVO:2100002; feature: ENVO:00000062; material: ENVO:00002003...
ATAAGCGGTTGGTAAATGTCGGGAATGCATAAGCATAGAAACCGTCTGTATAAACATTCCAATCCCAGGAATTGGTTCCATAAACAATGTCCCAGTAAAGCGGGCTGCTAATGCTTACCGCAAAACGGGGATTACGGAAACGAATGATGCGTTCAGCGTACTCGTAGTCATCCTGTGAGCCATTGAACCCGTTCACCCATTCACCATCCGGATCGGAGACAGCTTTTTCTTTTACGTATAATGTATCGTCCTCCATTGCGAACTCGTTATCTTTGGCATCGTAACGGCGGTTATACTCATCCACATCACGCATATCGCGTTTGTTTCCTTTACGGTCCTGAACTACTACCGTAGTACCCGGAGACGTATAAATGTTCGTGGTAACAACTTTTTTTTCCGGTTCCTTCTTCACAGGAGTCTTTTTGGCTTCCTGCTTTTTTTCCTTAGAAGGTACGAAATAAAGGTCGTCATTATTGCTTTGCGCCATCACAAGCAGTGGGAGGCACAGGGCAAACAGCGATAATAACACAATCTTTTTCATATTTCCGTGGTTTATTGGTTTCTTAATCTTTTTATTCACGTTACAAAGATAAGCAAGGTATTCACGCTGCCGGATAGATTTTCCCCAAACAATAATAGGGATTTCCCTATTTATCTTATATTAAACAAAAACAGCATTAATACTCAGCAAACTATTTCATTATCAATTAGTAATAGTCAGTAAAGAGCTGTTACTTCTGAGGCTATTTAATTGCCGAAGACACATTTACATTATCAATTTATTGTAGAACAAATTATGGCAAATCTATTTCCGACAATTGTCCCTGGAAAAATATTAAGAGACAATACACATAAAATACGAATAGCTCTTTCGCACAATTGTGAAACTCGCTATATAGTGACTGATCTAACAGTGAATTCCATACAAGAGTTCAAGAATGGATATATCATTAAAAGAGCAGACACTTCTTATCTCAATAGCAAATTAAGAAACGAGAAATTACGCTCTGATACAATAAGAATAAGGCTATCCTTTGTAAGAGCAATCATGAGATTTGCTCTACAATGCTGATTTATCACCTACGTCACATACCCTTTTGCATCATATAAATAGATGAAATTAAAGCAACACGAGATACTGATTTGAAAAAAATCTAATTCGGATACGAGACATTTTTATGCTGTCATATTATCTTGGCGGCATTAATATAGCTGACTTAATAAATTACGATTTCCTAAAATGCAACGGAAAACTAATATATCAATAGGTATTTTATTTTTATCGGCATTTTCTTTATCTTCTTTAGATGGACCTGCCTTTCTTTTCTTACCTTTTATTTCAGTCATTGGAGTGTGTGTATGAAAAGAAGCAACCACTTTTGCTGTGGCAGGCACACCATTTATAGAAGGAGATTTGTCTCCAAGGCTTATATTTCCTCTTGCTTTTCCGTCATTCTTCACTGCCATACCATATCGTTTCTTACCTATGTAATATTGCTTTTTCACCGGATCATAATAAATCCAGAAACCAACTTCTTGTCTTTGGACCTCTGTGGAACGCTTAAGCATATCACTCCAGGCTTCTTCCAAAGCCTTTTTTACAGTTGCATCCTTAATGACTTCTTCAGGTTTAGGCAAAGAGCCTGATTGCTGTGGCGAAGATAACGAAGATGAACCGCCTCCTTGAGGAGAAAAAAAGTCATCAAGTCCGGGAAGGGCTTTCGGAGATTCAGAAGGCATATCCCCAAAAGGCCATTTAAACGGGTCTTCAGAAGATGTAGGACGTCTACCGATTACTGTCACTTCGGGTAACGAAAAACCGGCACCAAAAAGATCGTCTTTAACATATTAGACACGTCATACATGGGAAGCTATAGTGTTAAAGGCGACTTATTCAGTCGCCTTATTCTTTATAAGACCTTGTTTACTCTTTTTTTCGGCTGTGTTGATAGAGAATACAATAATAGGAGCATTATTCTCTCCCTGATTCTCTATTTCTCCTGCATATGAATCTAATGTAAAAGATTCTAAATTATATAAATACTTCCCTTTAACAATCGAATAAACGATATTTATTGTGTGGTATTTATCGTCTTTAAAAATTTCTGGACAATAAAATTCAATTTTCACATTATATCTATCTTTCTCTTCATTAAAAGTTATTGGTAAAGACAAATATCTATGTCCTTCTCTTCCCAGCATAACGATTGGACGTTCAAGCCAACTCTCTTGTAAGTCATTAGAACTGATCAAGGTCTTTATTCGATAACTTGACGAAGCGAGTTCTAATCTAGAGTTAATAATAACTGTTTCTAAGTTATCAAGAGGATAGGTAGTCTCCAAAGAAGAGATGATTTGCATATCTATATTCATACTGTATGAATATGGTGGAGTATCTGGTTGGTGGCAGGCAATCATAAAAATTGATAATACAGATAATAATAATAATTTTTTCATAATGTTGTTATTTATTAGGTGACACTTTAATAATTTCTCTATTTAAATGATAGCTGACATCATGAGTTCTATTATATATGTTGTCAAAAATATACCATCCATTTCCCCCATTTTCACCCCATCCCCAATTCATATGAAGAAATTCAGAGGTATCATAGGTACCATTGGTGAAAAAATAATCAGGTTCTTCCATATCGGGTATATTGAATTTACTTCCCCAAACTAATGATGCATATTGTGTCTGGCGTACTTCATAACCATCGCATACCCATGCATGACCTTTAGTGATTATATCAAAAAAAATTGCTTTTCTGTCTCCTCCCATAAAAACAGGTCTGTTGTTTTGTATTTCTTGAATTGTCTCACTTCTTTTGTAGTCCATTAGTGTTGCAGAATAATTCAATTTTTTGAATGCTTTTACAGCGTTGCCCATCGTAGCTCCCGTGGCTTTATCTTTGTAGGTTACTTTTGAGAAACTACGAATGTCTTTGATAAACTTTTTGAAAAATTCATCATCTTCTATATTCGTATTACATCTCAATGGAATATGTGTCCAACTATATGTAACGGGCCATTCATAATATTTGGCTATCTGCGCAATTGCAATTGGTACGCAACCAGCCAACTTATTGGAGGCATCTACATTAAAGGGAGAGCGTTGATGCCAACTCGTTTTTAGTAATGGTCCAATCGTTTTTATTGGATATTTTTTTATTAACAGTAGGTTTACTTTCTCACAGTTATAGTTTTGATCCGTATGATTACAGATGTCTCTGATGTATCCATCAGCCCTTTCCTTAGAAAGAAAATTTCGGATTGCGCCCAAGTCATGGCATTCATAACCCTTGTTAGTCCAGATCTTTTTTTGCTCCTCTTTTTTAATGGACATTGCATAATCACTTAAGGATCTTGTAGAAACATCACTTAGCTTTTCTGTTTTTAAATTTTCAAACTCAACCCATTTTTTCCTATATTTATCTATGATACTATCTGGCTGTATTTCGTTATATTGCATAATTTTCTTATACTCATCTAATAGAATGGAGGAACCATCGTTATAAGACTCTTGCAGAGAAAAAGAGCCCACATCGGAGTATGCGATTACAGGATAGTATTTTTTAGTTGCACTAATAATGGTGTAACCTTTTTGATCTTGATAATTGATAATATACATCATCGGTTTTCCATTATTATATAAAGTAAAGATTTCTTTTATCCGTTTGGTAGGTTCATTTAACGAATTCCTTGTTAAATGATGATTTTTTCTATTGAATATTTCTGCGACTATACTAGCATCTTCTGTATTAATATTGATTTTTTCTCTGTCAATACCCAGTTGAGTACTCTGTCTTTTATAGGCATCCAGAGGTGTCGGGTCTGGCAGAATCAACTCTTCTTGGGAGCAAGAAAATAACATAAAGTACAGTATTGCCAATATTGCATATAGAATAGTATTTTTGTTCATTCTAATGATTTATGTAAGTTATAGTTTAGATTTTTATTTTCGTCTCTATATTGTAAGATATAGATAATATAGATTTTTTATGGTGGTTTGATAGATGAATAGAAATAACAAAATCTAAATGAAAAATAAAATAAATGTCGATTAGACTTCATAGTATCAATTATTGAAAATTTATTTTAAATAACAAAAACTTGGATCAAAAAGTTCATTTATGATTTGTTTTTCAGCAAATGATAAAAGTCAAATACATTATTAGACAACAGATTATCAGTTTACTGCTTTTACAAAAAGCCCTAAAAATCAGTAAGTTTAAAGAAAACTAGCAGATCTTCATATGAGGAATACTGAATCCAAAAACTTAGCCAAAAACAACCAGTCACCGACAATATCATTACAACATGAAAAGTTTTTTCCATTGGAGAGCTTATCTGCAAAGACTTTTGTTGGACTCCCCTATATCATCAGAACATCCGAAAAAAAAGAAAGAGATTAAATTCATTAATAAAAAAGACTTAAATCATATATTTTATAAAGACAAGTAAAGGATGGTAAATCGCCAATACCTACTCTTAGGTATTTATACATAAAACAGAGATCTAAAGCTAAATACTATATAATAAAGAGCAAGGAGTAAAAATACATTCTCTAAAATCTTCCAGATGAAACAAATCCCCACTTCTTAGTATAAGAAGCGGGGAAACGTCAACAAATTACAATTAAACCTTATATCCGGGAGAACTGACAAAAGAAGACATAACAACACATATATTGTCCTCCCTCTAAAGAGGCCTGTGTTTACCTCTTACTACGTTCAAGATTAAAAAGAGATTGAACCTCCGTTTCACAACGTATAGGCTTATCATAAGACTACTGATTCGTGGAAATGTAAAACAATCCCGGAAGATTCTTCTGATTAAAAAAAACTTTGATTATAATTGCGAGAATAATCAGCCCTGATCTTTAAAAATCAGGGCTATAGAAAGTAGAGTGTAAATGAAAGCCTCTCATTTAATCGCTTTATTCTTTCACTATCTCACCTTTCTCATTCAAAAGAACAGTTACATCTTCCGTAGATTGATCTTCCTTGATTACAGTCACAATCACTTTATATACCTTACCGGTTTCTCTTTCCGAAACGAAAGCCTCCTTTATCGAAGCACCTTCATAATCTTTGGCCAATGCATTGATAACAGCAGCAGGAAGTTCCTTTGCGGCTATTTGTGTAAATTCGTCCTGAGGAGTTTGCAGAGTTTGTTCTACTGCTAAAGTGTCACCCGATACACTGGCAAACGCTACTGATGTTCCTAATCCCATAATCATTGCTAATGCTACTAATACCTTTTTCATAATCGTAATTTTTTTGGTGTGAATAATTAAAACAACTTTTATGCTAAATAAAAAGCAAAGGGCATGCCAAAATGTCCAAAGAGCATAAATCAACTATAAAACAACAAGTTATGATCAAGACAATAAAAAAGTTTGGGGAATAAACACACACTTTGGGGAATAAATACACAAAAAAACTCCGAGACTTTCGACCCGGAGACTTACACTTCAGTTAAATAACAAAGTTTGCTTCTACATGACCAAAGATAGTATTTCTTTCTGAACCAGTTATTGCCATTATTAGAAATTACGACATATTGGACGCGCCACACATACATGGGAAGCTATAGTGTTAAAGACGACTTATTCAGTCGCCTTATTCATTTCTTCTGTTATCGTTCTAATCTGATACAGCCGATTAATCGCTAGGTTGTAAAATGGGCCAGAATAATGCTGCCTGACATCGCAAATATTGGCAGAACGTACAGAGAAGTATCGTATATATGTTCTGACTCGCTAAGAACTACTTCTTGAGGCAATTGGACTATCTGCGCTCACTGCATAATAGCCTGTTCTTTAACTTAACAAATCTCAACCCGATAAAAACAATGTTTACTTTGTTTCTATCCCTTTAAATCGTACTTTTGCAAATAAAAACACCTATGAAGTACTTTGAGTTCACTTTTGATACACATCCTTGCACCGAAACGGTGAATGATGTGCTTGCTGCCGTGTTGGGCGAAGCCGGATTCGAGAGTTTTGTCGAACGGGAAGGCGGACTGACCGCTTATATTCAGCAATCACTTTACAACGAAGAGACATTGAAAACAGAGCTGGCAAATTTTCCTGTGCCGGATACGGAAATTTCTTATACGTTTGCCGAGGCCGAAGACAAGGACTGGAACGAAGAATGGGAAAAAAATTTCTTCCAACCGATTGTGATCGGAGACCGTTGTGTGATTCATAGCACATTTCATCAGGACGTGCCTAAGGCAGAATATGATATCCTGATCAATCCGCAGATGGCATTCGGAACAGGACACCATGAAACGACAAGCCTGATTATCGGAGAATTGTTGGATAGCGAACTGACCGGCAAGTCGCTGCTGGATATGGGCTGCGGAACTTCAATACTGGCTATTCTCGCACGGATGCGGGGAGCTAAGCCTTGCACAGCCATCGATATCGACGAATGGTGTGTACGCAACTCGATAGAGAACATCGAACTGAACGGAGTGACAGATATTGCCGTCTCGCAGGGGGATGCTTCGGCATTGCAAGGGAAAGGGCCATTCGATGTAGTAATAGCCAATATCAACCGCAATATCTTACTGAATGACATGAAGCAGTATGTAGCATGCATGCATCCGGGATCGGAGTTATTTATGAGCGGATTCTATATCGATGATATTCCGGCTATCCGCCGGGAAGCAGAAAAGCACGGACTCACCTTCGTACACCATCAAGAGAAAAACCGATGGGCAGCAGTAAAGTTCGTACTTTAACACACACGGGCCTGCCATAGAGTAACACACGAACGACATAACAGTCAGTCCTGTGCTACTCTGCGGTATGACCGGATCAAACTTCAAATTCCTTTTTCACCTGCCTACACCAGTCTTTTATTCGCTTATCAGTCATTTCCGACTGATTTTCGATGTCAATGACCAATCCACACCATTTATCACCTTTCAGAGCCCGGGAACGCTCGAAACTATATCCGTCTATAGAAGTAAAACCGACAAGAGTAGCTCCATCATTCTCAAAGACTTCGGCAAGCAGTCCGACACCATCGGCAAAGTTCTCGGGATACTTCACCTGATCGCCAAGCCCGAAGATAGCCACTTTCTTCCCTTTCAACTGCAAGGTGCGGAGTTCGGGCAGAAGCTCGTCCCAATAAGTAGGCAGTTCGCCATCGAACCAGGTGGAAGCACCGACTATGAAATTATCATAGGCTTCAAAATCATTCTGCCAGGCATTTTCGATAGCTACAGACTCGGCAGAAGTACCAAATTCTTTTTGAATCTTTTCAGCCACCCAAGAGGTTTTATCGGCTTTGGCAGCATAGAATATTCCTATCTTTTTCATGATTGATCGTTTTTTTAATTAGAACTCCAGCAACTCTTTGGCTGCTTTATATATCTTTTCATCATTCGGCAGGATAGCCCGTTCCAATATCGGATTGAAACCTACCGGAGTAAAGGTGGAGCCCACACGTTGTACCGGGGCATCCAGGTAACGGAACATTTCCCCGGCAATCTGCGCTGCAATTTCGGCACCGAATCCGGAGAAGACTTTGTCTTCATGCACCACCATCACTTTACCGGTTTTCCGTACGGAAGCAAAAATCGCTTCTTTATCCAACGGAATCAGCGAACGGAGATCAATAACTTCGACACTCCCCACCCCTTCCCGGGCAAGACGTTCGGCAACATCCAGACAAAAATGGGTAGTATTGCCATAAGTAATTATAGTCAGATCGGTTCCTTCGCGGCGGATACGGGCCTTACCAAAGGGAACTTCAAACTCTTCGGGCACAACGGCAGCAGCCTCTACTGAGTTGTAAAGCGCTTTGGGCTCCAGATAAAGAGTGAATCCCTTGGAACGCATACTGGTGCGGAGCAGCCCGGCAGCATCGTCGGCAAACGACGGACAAACAATACGGGCACCGGGTAAAGTCGTAAGAGCCCCTTCAAGGTTCTGCGAATGATACAATCCACCGCCAATGTATCCACCCGAAGCAAGGCGAAGTGTAATATTGGGAGTAAACTTACCATTGCTACGCCAATACTCATGTGTACACTCAACGTACTGTTCGACAGCAGGCCAGAAGTAATCGGCAAACTCAGCGCCTTCAATAACCACATGTATTTTAGGATCGAAACGGCACATTCCGTTGGCCGTTCCCACAATATAATCTTCGGCTATCGGAGCACTGAACACACGGGCATCACCGAACTCCTGTTGCATCCCCTTGGTAACATTGAATACGCCTCCTTTATCTTTATTGGCCACGTCTTGTCCCCAGATAAAGGTATCAGGATTGCGGCGAAACTCCTCTTTGAGCGTTTCATTAATGGCGTTCACCATGAAACTCTTCTCACCTTCGACAGGCCCCGGAAGTCCGTCTTTATACTTTTGAGGAATATACGGTTCGGGAAGGACAAAGTCGTAAATGCTCTCCGGAATCGGATCGGGTGCAGCCAACGCTTTACGATTGGCGGCAGCCAGTTCTTTCTTGGCGGCAGCTTCTATCTGTTGGAGGTCCTCTTCGGTCAGGCGCTTGTAGCGCAACAGCATCCGGCGGAACTTCATCAGCGGATCGGCTTCCTTCACGTATGCCAACTCATTCTCGTCGCGATAGAGAGTATGCTTATCAGAGTTGGAGTGCGAACCGATACGTACGCAATTGGCATGTACTATAACCGGAGTACGGTTGGCTATAGCAAATTCACGGGCTTCGGTCATGGCATTCATCGAGTCAAATACATCCTTTCCATTGCAATGAATGATGCGGAGGTTCTTAAAACCAGAGAAGTTATCGGCCACTTTACGATTGGCAGTCTGATCCTTTTTAGGGACGGAAATGCCATAACCGTTGTCCTGGAATACAAAAATAACCGGAAGACGTTCGTTGCTGGCCCCGTTGATAGCTTCATAGACAAATCCCTCGGATGTGGCAGACTCACCATGTGAAGTAATGGCAACCCCCTTATGCCCATAATAAACCATGGCACGCCCTACGCCTGCCGCATGAAGATCGTGCGTACCGGTAGCAGAAGAGATATTCTCGATGTGCCATTCCGGTTTGGCAAAGTGATTGGACATATGACGTCCGGCACTACCCGGGTCCGTAGCTTTTGAGATACCGTTCAGAATCAGTTCCTCCGGAGTCATTCCGGCAGAAAGCACAGTGAGCATATCCCGGTAATAAGGAAAAAGATAGTCCTCACCAAGAGTAAAAACCTGCCCGATAGCAAGCTGGATGCCGTCATGCCCGGCATAAGGAGCATGATAGGACCAGCCAAGAGATTGCAGCAAATAGGCGGGTGCCTTCTCGTCGAGCGCACGCCCCAAAGTCATTAAATGATACCACTTGCGGAGAGTCTGTTCGTCAGTGGTTTTTATATCGTATTTCTTCATATTTAAAGTGGGTTTAGGATTTTCACCACAAATCACACAGATGATCACAGTTTAAGGATAAAGATCCCCAAACAAGTTCCGCAACGATCCGGGAGATCTGTGGTGAGACTGATTTATTATTCTGTAAATCTCCGATATGGCAACTATTCTTTCCAGTTTTCCAGATAGTCGGCAATGAAGTGCAGGAAGTTACCTCCCAGCGAACCATCCACCACACGGTGATCATAAGAGAGTGACAAGTACATCTTATGGCGAATGGCTATCACATCTCCTTCGGGAGTCTCCACCACAGCCGGCTTTTTCTCAATGACACCCACTCCGAGAATAGCCACCTGTGGCTGATTGATGATCGGAGTGCCGAACAACATCTTAAACGTACCGAAATTGGTGATTGTGAATGTTCCTCCGTCGATATCATCAGGCATCAGCTTATTAACCCGTGCCTTTTTCGCCAACGAATCGATAGCTACGGCAAGTCCGTTAAGATTCAAACGATCGGCATCATGCACTACGGGAACAATCAAGTTTCCATCATCTTGCGAAACAGCAATGCCCACATTGATATGTTTCTTATACAGGATGTTGTATCCGTCCACCGAGACATTTACCTGAGGATAGGCAGCCAACGCCTGGGCAGTGGCCTCAGCAATGGCAGGCATATAAGTCAGCTTCACACCTTCACGACGGAAGAAAGCGTCTTTGGTCTTTTCGCGCCAACGCACCAGCCGGGTGACATCTACTTCGACCACATTAGTCACATGCGGAGAAACCTTTTTCGACATCACCATATGGTCGGCGATAATGCGACGTACTCGATCCATCTCTTTGACTTCTACCGATGCATCTGAAGAAACGGCAGAAGCAGATTGTCCATGCTGAGCCTGAGGAGCCGCAGCGGCAGCCTTCTTTTGTACTTCTGCAGAAGGAACAGGAGAAAAGCCCGAATTATTTGCCGAAACCGTCGAAACCACCGTAGTAGAGACGTCGGCTGCCGGAACACCTTTCTTCATCTCGATGTAAGTGCGGATATCTTTTTTGCTCAGCCGACCTTCATAACCTGTCCCGGGAATCGAATCCAGTTCTTCCTGAGAAATCTTCGCCTCCCGTGCCAATTGAAGTACTGCCGGCGAATACCAACGTTCCACTTTGGGAGCGGTTACTTCCGCCTGAACTTTCGGAACAGACGCAGTGCCCGACACCTCGGCAGCCTTTGGAGCAGACGCCGTTTCTACAGAGCCTGCGGTTTCCGATGCCTCTCCGGAACCTTCTCCATCCATATCTACAATGGCAACTACCGTACCTACCGGTACCGTATCGCCTTCTTTAAACAATATTTCCACCACTTTTCCGGCAACGGGAGAAGGGATCTCCGCACTGACCTTAGCAGTATTCACCTCGAAAAGTACGTCGTCCTCATTGACCACGTCACCTACCTGCACCGACCATGATAAAATGGTTCCTTCGGTAATACTTTCGCCCAACTTGGGCATTTTTATTTCGAATCTTGCCATATACACAATTATTTATTCTTTCACTTGTACAAGTAGAACAAGATTGTGAAAAAGAAAGTTTTAAGTTAATGTTTTTTTAAGTAATCGCCTGGATAAGAAAGCCGTTTAGTGGCTAAAAACATAAATCAATCTCGCGCATCCTTTAAATATCCGTTCTCACACATTAGCAAGAAAGCAAGCAGATTCCATAGCAAGCATAACGCATTATCAATAATTACTTTACTTCTTTCTAAAGTATCTTTATCTCAACCCGGGTATGCGGGACGAGATAAGAACCTAACCATTTTCACTAAAGATACTAAGAAAAACAAACTGCTTTAAATGGTATGAACAGATAGGGAAACAGATACATCTATCTGTATATCAAACACAAACGATGAATCGAGCTTGCCCAATCGAGGGTGGAAGATGGAAGTACACTTTTCGTATGAGAAGGCTGAATTTTGAAAGGAAAATAGTTCTCCTCCACCGGATACTGAATAATCAGACTGCTTGGTGATATTCACGTCAGTTACAGATAGTGTTGTATTTATTTTCCCGTAACCCCTCGATAATAGCCAGTTCCTCCTTACTGAACGCTTCGGCAACCGAAGGACCTGCAAAATAACGAAAAACCCACTCCCGGAATTTATCTGTAGATAGAGCCGGATGCATATACTCTTTCAGATTCGTCACTTCGCTACGTACCGAACGGACAGCAGGATGTACGGCAACCTTTTCCTCAAGTCCTTCTACCTCAAGCAACTTGTTCAACAACGCCAGATTTGTATCATACAGCAGTGTGCAATGATACATTGCACGATTGCGATGTACGCATTGCGCACTGCCCGAGACTTTTCGCCCGTCGACATAAATACCCAATCGTTCGTCGCCTCTCACTGCAACTCCGGCGGCAGTCAACATTTCAACCGTTCGCTCCAGATAAGTTTCGAAACGCGCCAGACGGGTAGTTTCAATGAACGTAAGATTGATGTTGCCCAAATCGTGATATACGGCACCGCCACCGGAAAACCGCCGGAATACAGGAATCTTGTTTTGTTCCGCCATCGTCCGGTTCACTTCCGTTTCCACCCGCTGATGCTTGCCTATAATTACGGACGGAGCACTTTGCCAAAGCATGAATACATCTTCTGTACCCTGCTTCAACAAATACTCTTCAGCCGCCAGATTGAAACCGGCATCCGTAAAAGAGCTATTTATAAACCGCATCAGGCAAACAGTGTCTCGTGATAAATTTCACCGACTGTCGGGTGCGGGAAAACACTCTTTCTGAATTCATCGACCGTATATCCTCTCTGGATAGCAATGCCTGCCACAACAATAATTTCCGAAGCCGGATTGCCCAACATGTGGCAGCCGACAATCCGATCATTATGATCGATAATCAGTTTACACAGTCCGTTCCCCAACTCGTTTTCGGCAACAAAACGCCCCGAATAAACCATCGGTAGTTTTTGTATCCGGTAATAAATACCCTTAGCTATCAGCTCCTCCTCTGTTTTACCCACACCGGCCAGTTCGGGATTGGTATAGACTACGCCCGGAACACAATCATAATCCATCCGGTCATCTATTCCCAAAATATGATTAATGGCAACTTCTGCTTCACGAATAGCCGTATGTGCCAATAAAGAAAAGCCGGTAATATCACCGCAAGCATATACACGTGGATGAGAGGTCAACATGTGTTCATCTACAACGACCCCATTCCGGTGCAACTCAATATTCAGTTTATCCAATCCTACTTGGGTGATATTCGCTTTACGGCCTACGCTCACTAAAATCCGGTCGGCATCGATAAACGAACTCTTTCCATCCTTTTCCACTGTTACTCCTTTATCACTCACCTCGGTTACTTTCGTGTTCAGATAGAAATTAACCCCTTTCTTTGTATAGTCAGCACGCAACATCGCACTGGTTTCTTTATCCATTGCTCCAAGAATCTCCGGCATCATCTCGATCACTTTCACCCTAACGCCCATGCTGTTAAAGAATGAAGCAAACTCCATTCCGATCACTCCGCCTCCAATAATGGCGAGCGATGATGGAAGAACAGTGCTATCCAGCGCCTCTCGTGAGGTCCAGTAATCCACGTCCGAAAGCCCCTTTATCGGAGGGATCACGGTATCCGATCCGGTACAAACCAACAGATAGGTTGCCTCGTATACCTCTCCATCACAGCGGATATGGAATCCTTCTTCACCTTCGCCCTCTATCACCGCTTCCTTATCTACAATAGTCACTCCGTAAGAGTTTACCGTCATTCTCACTCCGCCCGTCAACTTCTGCACCGTTTTGTTTTTCCGGCCGATGATTTTTTCCATATCAAATGCAGGAGTCCCCTCTACCGAGACACCGTATTTCGGCGCACTCTTAATACCGTCCAGCACCTTAGCGGAATAAAGCAGGGCTTTGGTAGGAATAC
>ENA-OWZF01000203-OWZF01000203.1-human-gut-metagenome-genome-assembly--contig:-NODE-203-length-11639-cov-46.3988_pt1 | contig 11639 bp, 9 predicted proteins | sample MGYA00249256_ERZ652107 | MGnify/ENA primary metagenome ERZ652107 (study PRJEB26925, sample SAMN05827176) | human gut metagenome | biome: ENVO:2100002; feature: ENVO:00000062; material: ENVO:00002003...
TGCAAAAATATAATGCGAGTAGAGGTACGATAAATAATATACAAAACATTAATACGAATAAGAATAAATTCCTTGATGATCCAGTATCACTAAAAAATCTATCCCAGGATTTCTTTGGTATTATCTTTTGCGCTGATATTTCTAAAGCATAATATGCAAACGGGTATGCTACAGCACCAATAGCAAGGTATGCTGCAACATAAGGTATATAAGGAATATAAGAAGGAAATATCTTTCCATCCTTTAAATCAGTCAAAATGTTGTAAACCAAAGAGCCACAACCGACTAAGCCCCATAAACAATGTCTGAGATAGTATCTAAATGTCATATTATATACCTTAATGATATGAAATAGGGTACATATGGATTCAAGTAGGCAGTTTCCGCAAACTGAAAGCCATTAACTCTGATAGGCCGCTATGAGTGGGCCATTTGGGTTTTGCCCATGATCACAGTCATAGTTCTGGAAAATGGCTGTGCTCTTTAAATAAATGTCTTTAACTCCTCAGTGTTTATATTCGCCAGCATTGAAGCCTTTAAATGTGGGAATGTACGAGGTATCTGGAAATCAGTTTAAAACCTTTGGTATATTCCAGCCATCTTGGCAAGTCCCCGGTTCCGAACAACCAAGCGTTACAATCGTAATCAGTACTATACCAGTTTTCAAGCAAATGCAGCCTGTACGGTTGAACAATATCTGATGTGAGTTTTTCTCTGGGGTCAGGTTCACCAGCAAAAAGCTCAAGCGAAAAGTGCCCTGCAAGCCCTTCAGAGACTATGACTTCTCCTAAAGTTGAGCCGTATCTCGGCCCATCTAACAGCACGATGCAGTTCATGTGCAAACATTCGAGCAATGGAGTGCGCATAATTTTTGCAAAATTATGGATTTTCTGGAGCTACTGTTCTATAGACAACTCCAGCTTCAGGGTAAAAACCATGATGCCCTTTCTCCGGGAGGACAAGTTTCCCTACTTTAACCACCACGTCCAGTGAAGGAATCGGCATTAACCTTTTAACTAGTTCGTAGGTATCAGTCAGGTTGATTTGAAGCCATTCATAGTGAGCAGTGAGTTTCTTTTGGGTATTAAGAAAATAGAGGGGCATTTGAGACATAACGGTACCACTCAAAAGAGTCAGTAAATCGCTACATGTTAACACACAACGTAAATGTTGTGGTGTAAGCACAGTAGTAGAGGACCAGACTGTTACCCATCATACCTGCTCTTAGGGCAGAGCAAACCCAAACCATCAAAATAGCTCTGGCTTTTGTGTCATAGCTGTCTCAGGTTAAGTCTGAGCTAATATATTAATTAAAACAGTCCATTCGCCATGTATTATTAAATAGTTAGTTACCATTTGATAATTAATATGAAATTACTTCACAGGAATCTCTCTATTATTATTTATTCGTTTTTATCCTTCAGGTAATAGGTCTTCATATAGGTCAAGCGATGACCATTAAACATATAGCCTGGGTTAATAAAGTAATAGTTCTGTATCATGGTCTCTGCAATAAACTTCTTGTCAGCAAGTTCTTTCATGCCTTTGAAATATTTTTTCTGGATCTTTTTACAACATCTTGATCGACAATATTCCATATAGCTGGAAAAATTTTCGCTGATAAAACGGTTGAAAAGTGCGCCCAAAATGTACTGTTTAAAATCCCATCCGTCGACAGACCCTCTGACATCATTGACCATTTGCCCTATCAGGTGTTGCAGCCCTGCTCGTTATTGAATGCCTGTCATTTTTAATTCGTTTTCCTGGTTCAGGTATGAATCATCAGGGGCTATTCTACAGCAAACGCGTGGCTCAGGTAGCCCGTAAGTAAGTCGGTGGACTCCGGGTTATTCATGGCAGGGAGGCGTGGCCGAATACTTCTCTCCTTTGCTGTATGTCTGGCACATCCTAAATAATTTCAGACAGATATTATCTCCGTGAATCCCCCGCCACCTTTCCGGTGCGCGGGGTTTTGTCTTTTTTTACCGGGAATACATGTATGAATCCGTCTGATGCCATTGAGGCAATTGAAAAACCGCTCTCCTCCCTGCCTTACCCGATTTCCCGTCACATCCTGGAACATCTGCGCAAACTCACCCGTCACGAACCCGTGCCTGGCATTATGGGTAAAAGCGGGGCCGGTAAATCCTCACTCTGTAATGCACTGTTTCAGGGGGAGGTCACCCCGGTCAGTGATGTTCACGCCGGCACCCGGGAAGTGCAGCGCTTCCGTCTGAGTGGCCATGGTCACAGCATGGTTATCACTGACCTGCCCGGGGTGGGCGAGAGCCGGGACAGGGATGCAGAGTATGAAGCCCTGTACCGTGACATTCTGCCAAAACTGGACCTGGTACTGTGGCTGATTAAAGCCGATGACCGTGCCCTGTCTGTGGATGAGTATTTCTGGCGACACATCCTGCACCGGGGACATCAGCGGGTACTGTTTGTGGTGACGCAGGCCGATAAAACGGAGCCCTGCCATGAATGGGATATGGCCGGTATTAAGCCTTCTCCCGCACAGGCACAGAATATTCGCGAAAAAACGGAGGCGCTATTCCGTCTGTTCCGGCCCGTACATCCGGTTGTTGCCGTATCGGCCCGCACCGGCTGGGAGCTGGATACGCTGGTCAGTGCGCTCATGACAGCGCTTCCCGACCATGCCGCCAGTCCCCTGATGACCCGCCTGCAGGACGGGCTGCGCACGGAGTCTGTCCGCTCTCAGGCCCGTGAACAGTTTACCGGTGCGGTGGACCGGATATTTGACACAGCGGAGAGCGTCTGTGTTGCCTCTGTTGTCCGTACGGCCCTGCGCGCTGTTCGTGACACCGTGGTCTCTGTTGCCCGCGCGGTATGGAACTGGATTTTCTTCTGAACCTGTTGTAGATGATGCCCTCCCTGCCTCTGAGCCATCTCACAAAAAGCGCGGTTTTCATTGCCACCTTTCTTGTCCGTGCAACAATCAGGTAATAGAATAAAACGATCGATAACTATTTAATCGATCGTTTATATCGATCGTTATGCTAATAATAACACCCGTTAGCAATGTGTGCAGACACACAGACATGAGATTCAGGGAACAACAGAGCCACACGTCAGAAACTTCCATCAGCCGGATCTGCGGCACTGTAACCCTTCACCTGCCGGTATCCACATTTGTGGATACCGGCTTTTTATTCACCCTCACTCTGATAAGGAAATGCTGATGAAACGACATCTGAATACCAGCTACAGGCTGGTATGGAATCACATTACAGGCGCTTTCGTGGTTGCCTCCGAACTGGCCCGTGCACGGGGGAAACGCGCCGGTGTGGCGGTTGCACTGTCTCTTGCCGCTGCCACGTCACTCCCGGCGCTGGCTGCTGACTCTGTTGTACCGGCAGGAGAAACCGTGAACGGTGGAACGCTGATAAATCACGACCGCCAGTTTGTCTCAGGTACGGCTGATGGAATGACTGTCAGCACCGGACTGGAGCTGGGGGCGGACTCTGATAACAACACCGGCGGTCAGCAGATAGCCCGGGGTGGAACAGCCAGAAACACCAGAGTCACCGCAAACGGTCTACAGGATGTCATGGCAGGTGGCAGTACCTCGGATACGGTTATCAGTACCGGGGGAGGGCAGAATTTGCGTGGGAAGGCTTCCGGTACTGTCCTTAACGGCGGTGATCAATGGATACATGCAGGCGGCAGGGCATCCGGAACGGTGATTAACCAGGATGGTTACCAGACCATTAAACATGGCGGACTGGCAACCGGAACCATCGTCAACACCGGTGCAGAAGGTGGTCCGGATTCTGAAAATGTGTCCACCGGTCAGATGGTCGGGGGGATTGCTGAATCCACCACCATCAACAAAAATGGCCGGCAGGTTATCTGGTCTTCGGGGATGGCACGGGACACCCTCATTTACGCCGGTGGTGACCAGACGGTACACGGAGAGGCACATAACACCCGACTGGAGGGGGGTAACCAGTATGTACACAACGGTGGCACGGCAACAGAGACGCTGATAAACCGTGATGGCTGGCAGGTGATTAAGGAAGGAGGAACTGCCGCGCATACCACCATCAACCAGAAAGGAAAGCTGCAGGTGAATGCCGGCGGTAAAGCGTCTGATGTCACCCAGAACACGGGCGGTGCACTGGTTACCAGTACAGCTGCAACCGTCACCGGCACAAACCGCCTGGGAGCATTCTCCGTTGTGGCGGGTAAGGCTGATAATGTCGTACTGGAAAATGGCGGACGTCTGGATGTGCTGAGCGGACACACAGCCACTAATACCCGTGTGGATGATGGCGGAACGCTGGATGTCCGCAACGGTGGTGCCGCCACCACCGTATCCATGGGGAATGGCGGTGTACTGCTGGCCGATTCCGGTGCCGCTGTCAGTGGTACCCGGAGCGACGGAACGGCATTCCATATCGGAGGCGGTCAGGCGGATGCCCTGATGCTGGAAAAAGGCAGTTCATTCACGCTGAACGCCGGTGATACGGCCACGGATACCACGGTAAATGGCGGATTGTTCACTGCCAGAGGGGGCTCGCTGGCGGGCACCACCACGCTGAATAACGGTGCCACGCTTATCCTTTCCGGGAAAACGGTAAATAACGATACCCTGACCATCCGTGAAGGTGATGCACTCCTGCAGGGAGGCGCTCTTACCGGTAACGGCAGGGTGGAAAAATCAGGAAGTGGCACACTCACTGTCAGCAACACCACACTCACCCAGAAAACCGTCAACCTGAATGAAGGCACGCTGACGCTGAACAACAGTACCGTCACCACGGATGTCATCGCTCAGCGCGGCACGGCCCTGAAGCTGACCGGCAGCACAGTGCTGAACGGTGCCATTGACCCCACGAATGTCATCCTGACATCCGGTGCCACCTGGAATATCCCCGATAACGCCACGGTTCAGTCGGTGGTGGATGACCTCAGCCATGCCGGACAGATTCATTTCACCTCCGCCCGCACAGGGAAGTTCGTTCCGACAACTCTGCAGGTGAAAAACCTGAACGGGCAGAATGGCACCATCAGCCTGCGTGTACGCCCGGATATGGCGCAGAACAATGCTGACAGACTGGTCATTGACGGTGGCAGGGCAACCGGAAAAACCATCCTGAATCTGGTGAACGCCGGCAACAGTGGTACGGGGCTGGCGACCACCGGTAAGGGTATTCAGGTGGTTGAGGCCATTAACGGTGCCACCACGGAGGAAGGGGCTTTTGTCCAGGGGAACAGGCTGCAGGCCGGTGCCTTTAACTACACCCTCAACCGGGACAGTGATGAGAGCTGGTATCTGCGCAGTGAAGAACGTTATCGTGCTGAAGTCCCCCTGTACGCCTCCATGCTGACACAGGCAATGGACTATGACCGGATTCTGGCAGGCTCCCGCAGCCATCAGACCGGTGTAAACGGTGAAAATAACAGCGTCCGTCTCAGCATTCAGGGCGGCCATCTCGGTCACGATAACAACGGCGGTATTGCCCGTGGGGCCACGCCGGAAAGCAGCGGCAGCTATGGCCTCGTCCGTCTGGAGGGTGACCTGTTGAGAACAGAGGTTGCCGGTATGTCACTGACGACAGGAGTGTATGGTGCTGCAGGCCATTCTTCCGTTGATGTTAAGGATGATGACGGCTCCCGCGCCGGCACGGTCCGGGATGATGCCGGCAGCCTGGGCGGATATATGAACCTGACACACACCTCCTCCGGCCTGTGGGCTGACATTGTGGCACAGGGAACCCGCCACAGTATGAAAGCGTCATCGGGCAATAACGACTTCCGCGCACGGGGCCGGGGCTGGCTGGGCTCACTGGAAACCGGTCTGCCCTTCAGTATCACTGACAACCTGATGCTGGAGCCACGGCTGCAGTACACCTGGCAGGGGCTTTCGCTGGATGACGGTAAGGACAACGCCGGTTATGTGAAGTTCGGGCATGGCAGTGCACAACATGTGCGTGCCGGTTTCCGTCTGGGCAGCCACAACGATATGACCTTTGGTGAAGGCACCTCATCCCGTGCCCCCCTGCGTGACAGTGCAAAACACAGTGTGCGTGAACTGCCGGTGAACTGGTGGGTACAGCCTTCTGTTATCCGCACCTTCAGCTCACGGGGTGACATGAGCATGGGAACAGCCGCAGCCGGGAGTAACATGACGTTCTCACCCTCACAGAATGGCACGTCACTGGACCTGCAGGCCGGACTGGAAGCCCGTGTCCGGGAAAATATCACCCTGGGCGTTCAGGCCGGTTATGCCCACAGCGTCAGCGGCAGCAGCGCTGAAGGCTATAACGGTCAGGCCACGCTGAATGTGACCTTCTGACAGAACCATCGCCTCTTTGTGGTCCCGGTCATCATGATCGGGACCCGGACCGGCGCAACGGATATTCAACGCCACATTCGCTGGCATTAACAATAACATGATATTCATCACGGAGTGACTATGTTACAGATAGTCGGCGCGCTGATCCTGCTGATAGCAGGATTTGCCATTCTTCGCCTTTTGTTCAGAGCATTAATCAGCACAGCTTCTGCGCTGGCAGGGCTTATATTGCTGTGTCTGTTCGGCCCGGCTTTACTGGCTGGCTATATCACTGAACGCATAACCCGGTTATTCCATATTCGCTGGCTGGCAGGCGTATTTCTGACAATTGCCGGAATGATCATCAGCTTCATGTGGGGACTTGATGGTAAACATATCGCACTGGAGGCTCATACCTTTGACTCTGTAAAATTTATTCTGACCACCGCTCTCGCCGCTGGTCTGCTGGCTCTTCCCGTGCAGATAAGAACAATTCAGCAGAACGGGCTCACACCAGAAGATATCAGCAAGGAAATTAACGGGTATTACTGCTGTTTTTATACTGCTTTTTTCCTTATGGCGTGTTCTGCATACGCACCATTGATCGCATTGCCGTTCGATATTTCACCCTCACTGATGTGGTGGGGCGGGTTGTTGTACTGGCTGGCTGCATTAGTGACGCTGCTATGGGCGGCCAGCCAGATCCAGGCGCTGAAAAAACTGACCAGTGCCATCCGCCAGACACTGGAAGAACAACCGGTGCTCAACAGTAAATCGTGGCTGAGCAGTTTGCAAAACGATTACAGCCTTCCTGAAACGTTGACGGAGCGCATCTGGCTCACGCTCATTTCACAACGGATTTCCCGGGGAGAACTGAGGGAATTTGAACTGGCAGACGGAAACTGGCTACTGAACAATGCCTGGTATGAAAGAAACATGGCGGGTTTCAACGAAAAGCTGAGAGAGAGCCTGTCATTTACCCCTGATGAACTGAAAACCCTCTTCCGGAACCGCCTGAATTTATCACCGGAAGCGAATGACGATTTTCTCGATCGTTGCCTGGACGGCGGTGACTGGTACCCCTTTTCAGAAGGCCGCCGTTTTGTATCATTCCACCACGTGGATGAGCTTCGTATCTGTGCCTCCTGCGGGCTGACAGAAGTACATCATGCCCCGGAAAATCATAAGCCGGATCCGGAATGGTACTGCTCCTCTCTTTGTCGCGAAACAGAAACACTGTGTCAGGACATTTATGAACGTTCTCACACCGGTTTTATTTCCGATGCAACGGCGAATGGTCTGATTCTCATGAAACTGCCGGAAACCTGGAGTACAAATGAGAAAATGTTTGCTTCCGGAGGGCAGGGACATGGGTTTGCCGCTGAACGGGGAAACCATATTGTCGACAGAGTCCGTCTGAAAAACGCACGGATCCTCGGTGATAATAATGCCAGAAATGGAGCAGACAGACTGGTCAGCGGAACAGAAATCCAGACGAAATATTGTTCAACTGCAGTCCGTAGCGTCGGTGCGGCATTCGACGGACAAAACGGACAGTATCGTTACATGGGAAATCATGGTCCCATGCAACTGGAAGTCCCCCGTGATCAGTATGCCGGCGCTGTGGAAACCATGAAGAATAAGATCCGCGAAGGTAAAGTACCCGGTGTAACCGATCCCGCAGAAGCGTCCCGGCTGATTCGTCGGGGACATCTGACTTATACCCAGGCCCGTAATATCACCCGGTTCGGGACCATCGAATCGGTCACTTATGATATTGCCGAGGGGTCGGTTGTCAGTCTGGCGGCCGGAGGGATCAGTTTTGCCCTGACGGCATCGGTCTTCTGGCTCAGCACCGGCGATCGCGATGCTGCCCTGCAGACAGCTGCTGTCCAGGCAGGAAAAACCTTCACCCGCACACTGGCTGTCTACGTCACAACCCAGCAACTTCACCGGCTCAGTGTTGTTCAGGGTATGCTGAAGCATATTGATTTTTCGACGGCCAGCCCGACTGTCCGGCAGGCGCTTCAGAAGGGGACCGGTGCAGGAAATATCAGTGCCCTGAACAAAGTGATGAAGGGTACGCTGGTGACATCTCTGGCACTGGTAGCTGTCACAACCGGCCCTGACATGATCAAAATGTTGCGGGGACGGATCTCCGGTGCGCAGTTCATCAGGAATCTTGCCGTGGCATCTTCCTGTGTGGCAGGTGGTGCTGTCGGGTCAGTGGCGGGCGGGATATTGTTCAGTCCACTGGGACCATTTGGTGCACTGACAGGGCGTGTGGTTGGCGGTGTTCTGGGGGGAATGATTGCCTCCGCTGTATCAGGAAAAATTGCCGGAGCGCTGGTTGAAGAAGATCGCGTCAAAATTCTGGCAATGATTCAGGAGCAGGTGACATGGCTTGCCGGCAGTTTCCTGCTGACCGGACATGAGATTGAAAATCTGAACGCGAATCTGGCCCGTGTTATCGATCAGAATGCTCTGGAGATCATTTTCGCCGCCGGTATACAACAACGGGCCGCGACCAACATGTTAATCAAACCACTGGTGGTCAGTATCATCAGGCAACGCCCCGTCATGGAATATGATGCATCCCATCTCGGCAATATGGTTAACCGACTGGAAGAAACATTACCCCCGGAGTTACCGGCATAACGGCTATTCTGCGCCTTTTACGTTTTATCACCTGATTTGTCAGTGTAATCGTCATGACTCAGAGAGGTAAATACCATGATTCACCTGTTCAAAACCTGCATGATTACCGCCTTCATTCTGGGGTTAACGTGGTCTGCCCCACTCCGGGCACAGGATCAACGTTACATCAGTATACGCAATACAGATACGATATGGCTCCCGGGAAATATTTGTGCTTACCAGTTCCGGCTGGATAATGGCGGAAACGATGAAGGATTTGGCCCCCTCACCATCACTCTGCAACTCAAAGACAAATATGGTCAGACGCTGGTGACCAGAAAAATGGAAACGGAAGCCTTTGGTGACAGTAATGCCACGCGAACCACAGACGCATTTCTGGAAACGGAGTGCGTGGAAAATGTCGCCACAACCGAAATCATTAAAGCAACTGAAGAAAGTAACGGCCATCGTGTCAGTCTGCCGTTATCGGTTTTCGATCCCCAGGACTACCATCCACTGCTGATTACCGTTTCCGGAAAAAATGTTAACTGATCCCTGAAGTCAGTTTCATGCTTCAGCCTCTGCCACAACGTATGGCAGAGGCTATTTATCAGGAGAAACCAGATATGCCGGGTTACACACAGAGTATGTCCTGGCTGAAGGATCTTTCTCATACGGGCAGGCGGTTGCTGTCATAACAGCTTACCGCAATGTGTTTACTGAAGATGACCAGGGAACATATTCCCGGCTGGTTATCCGTAATGCTGAAGGTCAGTTGCGCTGGTGATGCCGGAACACAGCTTAATACTCAGCTCGCCAGTTAAGGGCTTCTCAGACAATAAACGTCATTCATTTCATCTGTCAGGCCGCGTCTTCTCCGGGAGACGTGGCTTTTTCATTTATTACACCAGTAAATCTTAACCACCGATAAGGAGCAAATTATGCGACTAGCCAGTCGTTTTGGTTATGCGAACCAGATACGCCGTGACCGTCCGCTGACACACGAAGAACTGATGCACCATGTACCGGGTATTTTCGGTGAAGACCGGCATACCTCCCGAAGTGAACGCTATACGTACATCCCCACCATCACCGTACTGGAAAGCCTGCAGCGGGAAGGCTTTCAGCCATTCTTCGCCTGCCAGACCCGTGTGCGCGACCCGGGCCGCCGGGGATACACCAAACACATGCTGCGTCTGCGGCGGGCCGGAGAGATAAACGGAGAGCATGTCCCTGAAATTATTCTGCTCAACTCTCATGACGGTACCTCCAGCTACCAGATGCTGCCGGGTTACTTCAGGTTCGTCTGCCAGAACGGATGCGTCTGTGGTCAGTCTCTGGGGGAAGTGCGTGTTCCGCACCGGGGAAATGTGGTGGAGAAAGTTATTGAAGGGGCTTACGAGGTGGTGGGGGTTTTTGACCGGATTGAGGAAAAGCGTGATGCCATGCAGTCGCTGATTCTGCCGCCACCGGCACGCCAGGCGCTGGCACAGGCGGCACTGACTTACCGTTATGGTGACGAACATCAGCCCGTCACCACCGCCGACATTCTGACGCCACGACGCCGGGAGGATTACGGTAAGGACCTGTGGAGTGCTTATCAGACCATCCAGGAGAATATGCTGAAAGGCGGGATTTCCGGTCGCAGTGCAAAAGGAAAACGTATCCACACCCGTGCCATTCACAGCATCGACACCGATATTAAGCTCAACCGCGCATTGTGGGTAATGGCAGAAACGCTGCTGGAGAGCCTGCGCTGATGCAGCATGTCCCTGAAGGCGTGATTCAGGCACCAGAATCACCCGACGCCCCGGAGGCGCTGCCGGGGTGTCGTTCCATTTCTGATGATGACCTGTGCGCCTGGTGTACCCGTCTGCTTTACCGTCCCGGAGAAATCAGTCTGTGCAGACTGAGTACAGGCAATGGCATCTGGCCATCCGTCTGTGACCGGAACGGTTACGCGTACGGCTGTCCGGAATTTCAGCCGAATATCATTCATCCCTGACATTACCGGGTCTCACGGTCAGTGATGAACGTGATGTTGTCAGCCCCCGGCCTTTACTCCCTCTCATTTATTCACATTACAAGGATTTCATACATGAAAACATTGTCTCAGAACACCACCTCTTCGGCCTGTGCACCGGAGACTGGCCTGCAACAACTGGTTGCCACCATAGTCCCTGATGAACAGCGCATCAGCTTCTGGCCGCAGCATTTTGGCCTCATTCCACAGTGGGTGACCCTGGAGCCCCGTGTCTTCGGCTGGATGGACCGTCTGTGCGAAAACTACTGCGGTGGTATCTGGAATCTGTACACCCTGAACAACGGCGGGGCATTTATGGCCCCTGAACCGGATGACGATGATGACGAAACATGGGTACTGTTCAATGCCATGAACGGTAACCGCGCTGAAATGAGCCCGGAAGCCGCCGGCATTGCCGCCTGTCTGATGACGTACAGTCATCACGCCTGCCGTACGGAGTGTTATGCCATGACGGTTCATTATTACCGTCTGCGGGATTACGCCCTGCAGCATCCGGAATGCAGCGCCATTATGCGCATCATCGACTGAATGGAGGCAGGGACAATGCAGCAGCTTTCCTTTCTGCCCGGAGAAATGACAACCAGAGAGCGCAGCCTCATTCTGCGGGCCCTGAAAACCCTGGACCGCCATCTTCATGAACCCGGCGTGGCCTTCACC
>ENA-OWZF01000219-OWZF01000219.1-human-gut-metagenome-genome-assembly--contig:-NODE-219-length-8894-cov-87.6414_pt1 | contig 8894 bp, 14 predicted proteins | sample MGYA00249256_ERZ652107 | MGnify/ENA primary metagenome ERZ652107 (study PRJEB26925, sample SAMN05827176) | human gut metagenome | biome: ENVO:2100002; feature: ENVO:00000062; material: ENVO:00002003...
AAAATCAATGGAAGCTGTATGCAAAAGCCGGTAAAAACATTTTTCTGTTCTGTATTATAGCTTTTAATTAGTTCAGATATATCCATAAAAATCTAATTTTTTTGCAAAGTTAATATTAAATAAATAAAGAGGAAAAGAAAATAAGGAGGAAAGAGTATGAAAATTCTAATTGACAACGGACACGGTGAAAATACTCCCGGGAAACGTTCACCGGATGGAAGGCTGCAAGAATGGGCTTATACCAGGGAGATAGCGGATATGGTCGTTTTCGGGCTGAGAAAGCATGGTGTTGACGCGGAACGCATTGTGAAGGAGGACGTGGATGTTCCATTGTCTGAGCGTTGCAAACGTGCTAATAATATTTATCGCGATTCTCAAAAAAACGCTATTCTGGTATCCATTCATTGTAATGCGGCCGGTAACGGGACAAGTTGGATGAATGCTCGGGGATGGGGGGTATATGTCAGTGATAATGCTTCTTTTAATAGCAAAAGGTTGGCTTCCTCCCTTGCGGAAGTAGCGGAAGGTAAAGATGTGACAGTACGCAAACAGACTCCGGATGTGTACTATTGGGTGCAGAACTTGGCTATTTGCCGGGATACGAACTGCCCCGCTGTACTGACAGAGAACTTCTTCCAGGACAACAAGGAAGATGTGGAGTTCTTATTGTCGGCTGAGGGCAAGCGGACTGTGGCAAATATTCACATAGAAGGTATTATTAACTATTTAAATTCAAAGTAACATGGCTCTAACAGATTTAACTTTCAGCAAACATGGTGAAGCTTATGTATCGGACCCTGTGCAACTTCAATCGGATGCAGGCCTTCATCTTGAATTTGCAAGTGAAGATAAGAATAACGTTGTCTCTCTGTTTCAGAGTATGACGAATACAAATTACGTTCCTTTCGGATCATATAACTATGTGGGTAGCACAATGGATGTTGCTATTACAGGAGTGATTCCCGGGATGTATATCAAAGTGCAGTCTATCTCACAGCCTACTTTGGCTAAAATTCTTGTATCGGAATGAAAGTTTCAATCAATCAGGTAAAGATTAACCGCGTTGGCATTAACACGGCTCAGGTTAGGGGAATACGTCTTGGATCAGCTTCAAAGGGAGGGCAAACTTCTCCTTTTCACCCTTCCCTTGTAGATTATTGGAACTTTAAAGGTAAGAGCAATTTTGATAAAGATAGGAATGCTATCAAGGGAATAAAAGGTGAAATATTGACCGCATATAACTTCGGTTGGAGCTTAGGCAGTGGATATGGTAAATATACTATGAATTATTTAAAATATTTAAATAATTCTAAGAGCCCTGAAGACATTATAATAACAGATTCTTCAATAACCAGATTAAAAGGTGAAGGAAAAATATCCTTTTGGGTTACAGGGAATAAACTTCCCACAGGTATAACAGTTATTCCTTCCTATAGAATCAATGTTACAGGAGAATGGGAAACTCCTCCGGAATTTACTTATCATGATGGAGATAACGCATCTATATCACATACAATTACTTTAACTCACGGCATTAACATCATCCCTGAGATAACAATAAATGTAATAACATCAATATCATTCACTATATATAGTTTTAGTACTTTTCAAAATGGAGATGTCACTATTGAACAAATTCCAGAGTATGAAGGAGCAATTGTAACAGATGGTATAGATGATTATCTGAAACTTGATAAAGTTGGATATAAGGTGGGTACTATAATTATAAAATTTAAACCTGTTAATATAAAACCCAATGTTGTTAATAATATATTAAATATTCATACAGATGCAGTAGCTTTACAATATAATACTTCTGGTGTACTTAGAAGCAATTTTACAACATATAAAAATTATGGAGAATATAGTGTTGGAACATTTAATATAGATAGAAACGCTGCAACTCCTCTTACATTAGGTTGTAAATTAAGTAATTCAGGTCGTCCAATGGAATATAGTAATGTAGCTATATATTCTGTTGCCATATATCAAAATGTTCTCACCGCTGAAGAAATTCAGAAAGAAATCAACGTCATGGAATATGGTACTCCAAATCCAGTGTTCGCATTGAACTTTGATAATTTCGCCTATAAAGCGGTTGATTATCCAGATTTTGCTACTGGCAAAGTTACAACAAATAAAATTGTTGTAGATAGCACAACTGAAACCTTTAATGGTTCTATTGCGGTAGCTATGAATCCTGAAGCAGATACCGGAGAGCCTATTGAAGTTCCGTCTTACAAAATAAAAGTCACAGGACTTAATCAGTATAGCGTTGGTGAAGGTAATTGGGCAGTTGGATTAATGGGAATGATGATTGATTCAACTAAAGACCCTTGGACTTATCCTATATCTAAAGATGGAGTTTACGATATACCGGCAATTTCATTGAGTGATGGGATTTATAATTTAGGAATAATGGCTCAAATCGCAATCGACAAGCCTATTGGGATAGAAGTCCTCTACGATAAGAATGTCACAAAGAGCTTTCCGGAGAACAAACAAATATTCCCTTAAAATTAACAAGAAAGTTATGAAATACGTAATTGTAACAGTAGAATGGTGCCTGAATCACGGTGTTGTGGTCCCGGCGCAAGCAAGAAGATCAGTTGACGGGTTGAAAGTTATCCTGCATGAAGATTATATCGATCCCGTCTTGAGAGAAGAAGATGCTATGATCTCGTACCGGCATGATTCGTCCGAGTTAAGGAATATATTGAGTGGTCCGGAATGGACGGTTCCGCAAGAGGGGGTATTATGAAACGGTTGACATGTATCGTCTTGCTGGTGTCGGCAATATGTTTCACCGGATGTAGGACCACTCAATACGTACCGGTTGAAACTATTAAGACTGAGTATAAGACAAGAGATAGTATTCGTCATGATAGTATATATCAGCGTGACAGTATTTATGTAATAGACAGGGGTGATACAGTGTACACATACAAAGATCGGTATCTCTATAAGTATTTATATCTTAATCGTATTGATACTGTGATTAAGACTGACAGTATTCAGATACCTTATCCGGTTGAAAAGGCGTTGACCAGATGGCAGAAAGCAAAGATAGAACTTGGCGGATGGGCATTTGGAGTACTTATAATGTTAGCTATTGTGTTAGTAATTAGATTACTCAAGAATTAACCGGCTAATATCTTCACAGACCTCACCGGTATGAAAAGTTTAAGTGTAACAATAACAAAAAAAGTATATAGGATGTTCAATAAAGGGAGGAAAAATATGATGTAAATAGAATCAAATTTGTACACCGGTAAAGTAGAAGGCCGGTTATCTTACAAACGTACTCTTTTTTTGGGGGGGGGGAGAGTTAAAAGAACCCCCGACACTGAAAGTTGACGCCAATCAAACTTTTAAACATACAAAAGCATGCATAGATAGTGCCAGGGGTATAATGTCCTTAACATTTCTATACATGCTTTTGTTCTTTCAATAACCGTAAGTTTGATTGGCAAGGGCAAAAGTACAATAAAAAATTAAATTACTATGTGTAAGTCAGAGATTTTTGCCGAGATTCTAAATATTGTTGGAAAAGAAACTGAAGTTTCTACTGAATTGATCCTTTCATCAAGTAAAGTTACTGAAGTTGTTGACGCCCGTTCTATTGTAGTATTCTTCCTCACTGAATACGGGCTATACCCTGAACAAATAGCGACTTTTCTTCACAAGACATCCGCTAGTATCCGTTACCTTATATCTACTTTCGAAAGCCGTAAACTGGCAAACAAAATGATTGCAATATATCTGCAAAATATTCGCAAATCGCTTGAAAATGAGCTCTGATTTACGCAGTTCCTATTATATACTTTTGTGGTGCGGTTAATATTGACCGTGTTATAATTGTATATTAATATGAGTGAAACAAAGACTTACGTTTTCCCGGAGTCAGGCGGGAACGGTGGTGGTAGTGGAATGATGGCTATGCTTGCTCCACTATTGCAACAGAAAGGTATTGATCCGAACTTGTTGGTTGCTATGCAAGGAAAGAACAACAGCGGATTTGGCGGAGATGGATCATGGTTCCTTTGGATAATCTTCCTGTTCTTCCTGTTCCCATTGTTTGGACGCAATGGCTGGGGAAATAATGGAGATGGCGGAAACGGTGGCGGATTTGCTGGAGCCGGTATCCCTAACTTAATTAACAACGATGCAGGAAGGGAGTTACTTATGAGTGCAATTCAAGGGAACGGACAGGCAATCAACAATCTGGCTACTAATTTAAACTGTTCAATCGGTCAGGTTCAGAATGCTATCAATGGGGTGATGTCACAGGTACAACAGGTAGGAAATCAGGTTGGTCAAAGCTCAATGCAGATTATCAATGCTATCCAGCAGGGTAACTGTCAGATCGCTCAACAGATTGCTTCATGCTGCTGCGAAAACCGTCTGGCGATCTGTCAGCAAACGAACACATTGCAAAATGCCATTAACGGTGTTGCGACTGGTCAGGAAAGAGGCTTTGCTTCTGTTGCATATGAAACTCAACGTCAGACTTGTGATCTGCAAAATTCCATCAAGGATAGCACACAACAGATTCTTGCCGGCCAGCGTGCGGCTGAAATGCGCGAAATGCAGAACAAGATTGATAAACTTCGTGAGGAGAATAGCACATTTAAAAGTTCTGCCATGACCTCTCAGATCGTCGGACAGGCAACGGCTCCTCTTGGTGCAGCTTTAAATGATTTGAGTGCTCGTCTTGCAAAAATCGAATGTAATCAGCCGGAAGTAGCGAAGGGGCCTTATAGTCCGGTTGTAGGGATTCCTTCTTGCGTTGCAGCTCAGTATGGTCTTTACAATGGTATTGGAGCATGGGGCAATTTTAATGGTTGGGGATAAAAGGAAGGAGGCATTATATGGCATTCATTAGTCCTTTTATCATGGCAAATAAGAATGGTATTCCAAGATTGGAGAGTACAGGGGTTACCGTAGGTACTACCAACGTACGTTTCTCTTTCCGGAATCATCCGTTCCTTTCTGCTCCATTTAGCGGATTGATTCTGTTCCGTTTGGCACAGCCGATCCCTTCCGGTACTACCGGTACATTACCGGTAGTTTTTGATACCAACGGTGCTACTCAAGCACTGACTACGATTGCCGGCGCAGATGTTACTGCTTCGGATATTACCGGTACCGGAATTTATCTGTGCTACTACGAATCAGGTAGCAACACATTGCAAATTCTTACCGGAGTAGTTTAAAACAATGGGCGGGAGTAATCCCGCTCCTTAAAGAGTTTATTGATTATGCCTTTTCAGAATCTAAGAGTAAATAGTGAGTTTTTCATTTTGCATAGGGATGGTACTCCATATATAGAGGTCGGCTCCGTTTCTGGAGTGTCTAATCCTGTTCCTGAGTTTATGCAGCAACCCCTTCCTTATGGACAACCTCCTAAGATGGTGGTTGATATAACTATCAAGGTAGGTGAACAGACTGTTACCTTTCAAAAAATACCTGCCATGTCTGATATTGCTGATGCAAATTTTCCAGGGGGAGGTAATATGGTAATATCCGGTTCAAGAGAATCTATGAATGCGGAAGTGGCGGCTATGCGAAATCGTTCTTCTGAGATATTAGGAAGTGTCGAGCATCATAAGTCTGTGATGGAATCATGTGATAAAATGCTCCAGGTACTTAATCCCGAATTTGCAGAAAGACAGAAGCAGGAAGCGGAGAACAAAGCGCTTCGGCAAGAACTTAGCGAATTGAAAGCTATGATGGCTGATTTCTTTAAGTCCTCTGAGAAGGCTGCAAGTAGTAACAATTCTAAAAAACAATAAGTATGATGATGATTGAAATTTCCGAAAGCAAGGTCGAGAAAATGTCCGACTACGCTGAAAAGATGCTTCGCTACGGTGGTAAGCTCATGCAATGCATAGAAGAGCTTTCCGAGGGTGAGGGCATGGGTGAACGCTGGGATGAAGATCGTAGATATGATGACGATCGCTATTTTGACGAAGAAACCATGGGTGAACGCGGTGGTTATGGCCGAGGTGGTAATTCTAATCGTGGTGGTATGGGTGAAAGACGTGGTGTACGGGGTACCGGACGCTATTCACGCTATCGCTAATGTTTAATTAGGGAGTAGTTTATCTGCTCCCTATAACCTTATTAAGTCATGAAAAGAGAACCTCTGGATATAAGAGATAGAAGACCGGAAGAAATGGAAGTATATCTTTCGCATTTTGGATGGCATTTCAACAAGAAAATGTGTGAATTTGCTGTTTCTTTAATGGAATGGAAGGGTCAGAACGGAGAAAAAGAAAAACTGCCTGCGATGTCTAAGGACGAGGTGGACGCACTGTTAACTAAATACGGTGTAACTCTTAAAAATAAGATCGGTTATGACTACGTATATGTAGCTAATATGTGCAAAGCCGATTTTCTTAAATCATCTGTTCCGAACGAACAGTATCAAGCATTGTATGTAAAAGACACGATTGATGATCCTGACGCACCTGATGGAACAACGATGCGAAGATGGTATGTTACAATGATTGCGGCTGGAATACCTATAGAGTGGGACGAAATGCTTTGATAAATGATAAGGCAACGGTTTATACTATCCAAATATGACTGGAACTGCATGGTGTATTACGCAGTAGATACGTATTACACGGAAGAAATATTGGATTATATGCACTCTATCGGCTGCGACGGTAATATGCTCCGTACTGCGTACGATAACATAAACTCCGGCAACCTGAATACCGGAGTTACTTACTCTAACTTCGGTACCCGGGAAACAGTAATGGTCATTGCTCTCACTTCTTCACCAAAGGAGTTTGCTAAATCATGGAGGCACGAATGTGGACACATGGCCACCCATATATGTCAGGCTCTCGGCATAGATCCGTACGGTGAGGAAATACAGTATATCGGTGATGATATTGTTGAAAAGACGTGGGAATATGCAAAGTCATTATTATGTGAGTGTGATTGCTGTAAAAACAAGGTCAAACATTTAATACGTTAATTCATGAAAAATAAAGAAATTAAGAAAGCATTGAAGAGCGATACTCCTATTAATAGTATGTATGCTCTTATTCCAGGTGACAGGATGCGCTCTTTCAAAAAGTTTGCTGCCCGTTTTGGCTTTACTGAAGAACGGATAAAATCAGTTCTTGACAATGAAAAACGATAAGCTGGACATATTGTTGGAACAAGTCGAGGATCGGTACCATTCCGATTTTTGTAGACTTCTGTTGGTTATGTTATGGAACGCATAGAAAGGTGGTTATATTGGTTGATTCCTCTTGCGATTATTGTAAGGGTTGTATCTCTATGTTTGTCTCTGGTTATGTAACTGGGGATTTTTTATATTTTGAGTCACTAAGTATAAAATTGCTTTTCGTAGCAGGTAAATTCGTGTTTGATTTATCCGATTAGGTGTAAAAAGGCGGCTTTTTAGGCTGCCTTTATGTTTTCATCAACATTATATCCGCTTTCATCTCGATATACTCTTTATATTTGCTTGGATTGTTAATATAATCAATAACCCTATTTATTGCTATTTCTGCTTGTTTAAACCTGGTTTTTGTATAATATCTAACGACACCTCTTCCTTTGTCTGAATGAGCTAAACAGTAATCTATTATACTGTCCGGTATTCCAAGATCAAAAGCGTATTGAGCAAACGACTTTCTGGCAGAATAAAAGACTACCTTTTCCTTTATTCCTAGATCCTTTGCTAATGCAGCAAGAGAACGGCATGTGTACCTTGAAAAATTGTGATATGAAAATTTATATCCAAAATCCAGTTTTCTTGTCTTTTTATCTATCCATCTATCTATTATTATCTTTGCTGGTTCTGTGATTGGAAGCAGACAATGTTGTTCGGTTTCTGTTTTGAGTCTTGTTTTAATTCTGACATAATCCACTTTGTCATTAATAAAACGAGTATTCATTATATCTATCAAGTTCATTCCCCCAAGATAGAAAGAAAGCATAAATACATCTCTTGCTACAATGTATTTTTTCTCTTTGGGGGTACTTTCCCTTATCATGTTAAGACTTTCCAAAGAAATATCAACTTCTCGAACTGGAGATTTAGGAATTTTCTTGTTCACAAATGGATGTATATCATACCTTAAATAACCAGAATTAATGTTTCTGTTAATAACAGCTTTTATTTGGGACATCATCATTCCAATTGTTGTGTTTCCGATGTTTCTTTTAGTCTTCAAATATCGTGAAAACCCTTCAATCATATTAGGGGTTATATCTGACATAGGTATTTCCCCTCTAGTAAACTCCGTAAAGTATCGACAGCTCCTTTCGATTAATACAGCATAGCTTTCTCTCCCTTCTGATTTCAGGTCAGTAATGAAATCGCTACAAGCTTTCTGATAAGTAATATTTTGTTTTCCTTGTGAATCCAATTCAGACACAAGCATGTCTTTGATTTGCTTACAAGAATAAAGTGATTGATGGTTTATTTCATCTAATTTATTTTGTAAATCATTCATCATGCTTCTTAGTTTGGTGTTTATGATTGAAGCGTCAGCTCGTTTGACTACTTGCCCATCTTTGAACTGGGATAGATTGTCTATAATGAAACGTGTTACAATGTAACATGTTTCTTGCTTATGACAGACAGCTATTCTTATTTTATGTCTTCCGTCCTTTAAAACCTTTGCCTTGAAAATAGTTAATTTAAGAGTTGCCATAATAGATTAAAATTTGAAGGATAAGTTTGGGATAAGTTTTTCTGTCCATCGGTGGACAATTCCCTCTTTTTTTTAACCTATAAATTGAAGAACTTGTAAACGAAAGCAGAAACCTAATAGTCTAATTTATATGACTATAAACTGTTTCTGCTTTTGAGCCGCTAGCCAGACTTGAACTGGCGACCTACGCGTTACGAATGTTTATCCAAT
>ENA-OWZF01000222-OWZF01000222.1-human-gut-metagenome-genome-assembly--contig:-NODE-222-length-8568-cov-5.09621_pt1 | contig 8568 bp, 10 predicted proteins | sample MGYA00249256_ERZ652107 | MGnify/ENA primary metagenome ERZ652107 (study PRJEB26925, sample SAMN05827176) | human gut metagenome | biome: ENVO:2100002; feature: ENVO:00000062; material: ENVO:00002003...
GGAGATGTGTATAAGAGACAGGAATATCTACGAGCGTTATCTTGATTGGGATGTCCCGACTATCGGCCTTAATTTTGAGGAGCTGATCGGGCAATATAACTTGAGCGTTGCGGCGGCTACCCTTGATTCCAAGGGAAAGGAACCGATCTTGGGTACGGAGGGGCTTGAGACCTTGAAGCAAAAGGTCCTTACCCACCAGATGAGTTACTCAATGCCGATCGAGGAGTATCGCAAGGTCTTGCAGATCCTAGACTCTAGGATGTTGACGGATGACCAGAAGACACAGCAGCTCATTAATCTGATGTGGAATAACGTGTCTACCGTTGTCAAATCCGTGCAATCTAAGCTAGATATTATTTTCTTGGGTGCCTTGTCCAACAAGGGGGTATTTACCTTTAATGCCAATAATAACCCTGAAGGAGGGGTACGTGGTATTATTGATTACAAGATGCCGCCCGAGAATATCGCTAGCGTTACCCTTGACTGGACGGATACCAATAAGAACAACGTCGATCCTTTCGAGGATATCCAAGGTGTCGTGGATGCGGCCCAAGACAAGGTAACGTTTGATAAGATATTGATGTCTCCGGCCAGATTGTCTTATTTGCTTAAGAGCAGGAAGATGAAACAGGTCATTTTTGGGACCGACAAATCCGGCACTCCTCTTTTGATGTCCGGTTTGAATGAGTTCCTACGCTCTAATGACCTTCCTGTCATAGAGACAGTGAGACGTATCACCCGTATCCAAGACAACGGCAAGCTATCCGAGTACAAGCCTTGGAACGACAAGAATATCGTCTTTGTCCCGGCAGGTAAATTAGGTGTCATCAAGAACGCTTACGCCGATAATGAGTTGAGACAGGAACCGGGCGTTACTTACTCTAATTATGGCCGGATTCGTATCTCTCAATGGGGCAAGGGCGAGACGGACAATTCCAATGGCGTAGAGTTTACCAAGGCTCAATCGCTATCCTTGCCGGTCCTTACCGAGATTAATGGCATTTACTCATTGACGGTGGAGGCATGACGATAAGAGACTACATAGGGCAGAAATTCTCGGCTTATGGAGATCTATCCGAGGCGGATATGCTGGATTTCAGTATCAAATCGGGGCTATCCCCGGACGATGAGATGTCTAGTGAATCCATAGGCAAGGTAGAGACAGGGATGATAGAGATCATCCCGTCGCTGCTATTGCGCCCTGATAGCGTCAATGAGAGCGGCTTCTCTGTCTCTTGGGACAAGGACGGCCTCCGGCGGTATTATTTGTTCCTGTGCGAACGGAACGGTGTTAGCCCGGATGTGTCTTCCGGTCTTGGGGTAGTCTCATCTTATACGGATTATTGATATGTATTACGCTCCTCACATATTAGAACGAAAGGTTGTCAAGGAATATGATCACGATGACAATGGCAATCCTGTTCCCGGGACTGGTGGTGAGTTATGGGAGAGACTGGGACGATGTAAATGCTATGATAAGAGCGCCGATCGGGTATATACGGTAAATGGCGTAGCCTTTGATTACAAATATCGTGTCGTGACAGATAAGATCAAGATTGATGCCGGGGATATCGTGAGAGTATTGAACCAAGATGGTAGTATCCGTGGTAGTGGCGTTGTTATCAACCCGATGCTCACGGATTATCTAAATTACGGGCAAATATGGCTGGAATAATAAAGTTAAGTTATGATTTGTCCGATGTGGATGATTTCATCTTGGAGGCCTATCGTGAGGTGTTTGCCTTTCTTGCCCAACTAGGGCAATCCGCTTATGAGACCGCCGTTCAAGAAGGTAAATATAACGATATTACCGGGAACTTGAGGAGTTCATTGGGATATGTCATATCAATGGACGGTAAGATCGTAAAGGAAGGCGGGTTTAAGAGGATAGATGGACGTGGGGAAAATTATGAGAAGGTTTTTTTCACGACCAGATCCCAAAAGACGGTCCAGTTCTGGGCTAAAGGGAAGTCCGGGGATGGAAGTGAGGGGGGCAGGCAAGGGCTTAGTTACGCTAGGGATCTGGCTTCTAAGCATACAAAGGGAGTGACATTGATTGTCGTGGCGGGAATGGATTACGCTAGCTATGTGAATGATATCCATAAGCTAAACGTGATAGATACTGCCGAGGCTAAAGTAATAGCTATGTTACAATGATAGTAAGCACGGACATACAGACAATCTTATATAAGAAAGCCTTGGAACTTGGTGTTACCGGGGTGTACAAGGAGGATGATACGCCTACAGGTAAGCTTGAGGAGGAGAGGGTTACCGTACACTCGAATTCCTCGGAGCCGGGAATTACATGGAAGGTGGGATTCGTTCATGTCAATATAGCCGTCCCTGATCTGGACGAGAAAGGAACGCCTGATTTGGACAGGATGAATAAGCTGGAACGTATGTCCATGGAGGTGTTCAAGGACACCTCGGTGTTTGATGGCACTCCTTATACCTACGAGGTAGACACTACTAGAATTGAGGTTAACAGGGATCTTAAATGTCACTACGTTAATGTGAGAGTATTATTTAAAGTTTTAAATGTAATAGTATTGTAATATGGGAAGAACAATTTCTGCTATAGGCGTAAAAAGGATACTTTATGGGGAGCCTCTAGTTGCTGCACCCACATACGAGAGCTTGGAGACGTTATTTACGGCTTTCAAGGATGTTCAAATCGTCCATCAAGGGACTTATGAATATACCGAGGAGGACGGTACGTTAACAGAATTCAAGGATGAGTTGACCGGCCAGACATATCGGTCATCGTTTGAGGCAGGATCACAGAGCTTGAATTGGGTGATCGGGGCATATGACTTCGCTACCAAGGCCGAGCTTATGGGCGGTAAACCCTTGGATACGGATAAGGGATGGGAACGTGGCAACGCCGGCGAGCAACGATATAAATGTATCGTCGCTATTACCAATGATGACGTGGCTATCATTTTCCCTAAGGCGAATCTTGTGGGTCGTGGGGCTTCCACGGATGGGGCCGTTGGTTTGTCGATGTCCGCCACCCCGCTGAAATCATCCACGACAATAGCTTCAGAGTATTGGTTTGACGTGGAAGGAAAATCCTTGAAGGATTGAATGTAATATGTCTTATAGGAACGGGGACGGCGGTATTTTCCGTTCGTCCCCGTTTTTGTTTAATTCTAATTTTTTTACGTGACATGAACAAGGGTGCTAGTTTAGTGGCTGACGCTGTCCTAGGTGAGGATTTCAAGGTCGTGGTCCTAGGGGGGAAGGCGTATAAAGTAAGTCCTCCTACAATAGCGACGATTTGCAAAGGTATACAATACCTATCTCTTATTGATAAGACAACATCGGGCAAGGAGGATCTTGAAAAGGTGAGGAACGATCTGGAAAATATATTAAAGGGATTGTCTGTGTTCGTTTTAGGAAGCGCTGATATGTACAAGGAGATCGATGGGGCTACCCTCCATGAGCTAAGGGAGGCGTTGGAGACTGTCGTTAAATTCATATCCGCGGAGGATTTTTTCGTCTGTGCCGCCTTAGCCGAGAGCGTGGCAAGAATGGCGGCGACACCAAAGTGACAGGTAATGAGACCATGCTAGGACAAGTGGCCACGTTCATGGAATCGTTGGGATTGTCTTATGAGGACGTGGTTTATAAAATACCATATCGAAACCTTCTGATCATGCAGAAGGATATATTGCATAGCGTTTCCGGTGATTTGATCGTGGAGAGAACCGGGCGTGATTTGTTGAAGCGAAAGGAAAAGGAGGGTGATTAATGGCTAAACTAAACTTCGAGGTCGATGCCGATCTACAGAAACTTATAAATCTTCGAAAGGAGGTGGAGGAGTTGAAATCCGCCTTGAAGGATTTCGATGTATCTACAGATACCAAGGGATTTGACGATTTAAACCGGAAATACGAGGAGGCGACACGGAAACTAAAGGACTATGAGCAGCAGATGCAGAATTATCAAAGGGTAATAGAGCAGCTTAAGGTCTCTAATGGTATTATTGATGGGGCTCGTCAGATAACAGAAGAATTGAATAACGCTACCGATGTGTTTGTCGAGCAACAACTAAAGGTTAAAGGCCTAAGTGACGAGATCAAAAAACTCAATAAGTCTTACTTGTCTCTCTCGGATGCGGATAAAAATTCCCAGAAGGGATCTAATATATTAACCGACCTGAAGGAGAAGACCCGGCAGCACGCTTTAGAGAACGAGGCCCTGAAGAGGCTAAGGAAGGAATATTCGGACAATATCAAGATCGAGGGAGCCGCCTCGGATTCCCTTGTAGCGTTGAGAAAGCAATTGTCGTTGCTTAATGCCGAGTATGACCGCCTTTCCGCTACGGATAGGAAAACGACCGTAGGGACTAACCTGCAAAAACAGATACAGGCCTTGAATACGGAGATTAGTTCGGCGGAGCAAGCTACCGGACGATATCAACGGAACGTCGGCAATTACGCCAGTAGTTGGAACGGATTGAGCGTGTCGGTTCAACAGGTCGCAAGGGAGTTGCCTTCCCTTGCTGTTGGCTGGAATACATTCTTTTTGGCTATATCCAATAACTTGCCGATGCTTGCCGATGAGCTGAAGAAAGCCGCTGCGGAGTATAAGGCGTTCAAGATGGCTGTAGCGGCAGGAAATAATGACGTGGCAAAAGTGGCTCCTGTCTGGAAGCAGTTGATAACATCTATTTTCAGTTGGCAAACGGCCTTGGTTGCGGCGATAACGCTTTTATCTGTCTATGGGAAGGATATTATCGAATGGACGAAGAGTCTTCTAAGAGGAGGTAAGGCATTGTCTTATTTAACGGATCAGCAAAAGAGATTAAATGAAGCTCAGAAAGAATCCATAGATGGAATATTTAAGGAATCTACACAGTTAAAAATCTTGTATACTATTGCTACGGACTCAGCTAGATCATATGAGGCTAGAGTAAAAGCGGCAAAAAAGATGCAAGAGCTTTATCCGGAATATCTTGGATATCTTTCCAAAGAGGCAATATTGTTAGGTAAAGTAGGAGATAGCTATGAGGCTCTGGTTAAATCAATGAAGAACAAGGCGATATCTACGGCTTACCAAAAAGAGCTAGAGGAAGGTGCTAAATTGTATAATGAGGAGATCGCCAAGCAATTAAGATATCAGAAAGAAATAAACAAGTTATTGGCTTTGATGCCAAAAGAAAATACATCAGAGTTCACAAAATACCTTGAAGATCCTAACAATAAATATGGACAAGTTAAATATTGGCGCTCCTTATTAAAGGAAAGTAAGTCTGTTTCAGAGCAATTAGAGCAATCCAATACACAGCTTTTACAACAAATAAGCAAGCTTAATGAGCCGGTTGAGACGCATGTGGATCTTTTGCTCACAGATATACAAGCTTATCAAGATTTTATTAAGGAGCAGGATGAATTGAATAAGAAGTTGTCTCTTTCCGCTATAACCCAAGATGAGTATAACAGACGTTTAAATGAGGCAAAAGGCCAGTTGATAGATGCTGCTGATGCGGCGAATATAGGAGGTTCTGCCTTAGAGAAGCTTAGAGACGAGTATATTGCGTTTAATAAAGCTTCGATAAATAAAGAACAAGTAGAAAAACAAAAGAAAGAGGCTGAAAAACAAAAAGAAATACAAGAGCGTGTTAATCAGCAATTACTTGATCTTCAAAATAAGAACCAGCAATCTAGGATAAATCTTATGGAAGAAGGCTCCGATAAGCGTATCGCCCAAATAGAATATGATTACGATCGTGAAATAGAGGCTATCCGTAAGAGGGAGAAAGAGTGGCGTGAGGCTCAAGGGGGAAAACTCACGCAAGAACAAACGGTTGAAATAAAAACAGCCATTACGCAGGCTCAGGCTACCCGTATGCGGTCCACGCAAGAAGTAGAGAACGAGCAGATCGAGGCTCAACGTAAAGCCATGAATGATTATCTTAAGGAATATGGCTCTTATCAAGACAAAAAAATGGCACTCGCCGCCGAATACGGGCAAAAAATAGCGTTTGCCGAGACCGAGGGGGAGAAATTGATACTCGGGAAGGAATGGGATAAGCAGCTTTCCGACCTTGAGATAAAAAGTGGCAATACCGCCAATGCCATAATCGCTCTTTTTGGAGACATGAAGGACAAGACTCTAAAGGAGTTGATAGAGATATCCACCAAGGGAAAAGAGGCCTTGGAGTTTCTTAAGTCCGGAGAATGGGATGAATCAAAAGGCAAGGGATTAGGCATAACGCAGGAACAATTCGATCTTTGGTCTGATATGCCTGAAATAATGGATAGGGCAGGGAAAAGCGTTGAGAGCACCAACGAGAAGGTCGATGAGTTGCGACCCGCTTTTGACAAGGTGACAGAAGGAGTGAGGCGATTCTTTGCCGCTGGTAACGACCCCAAAAAACTGACGGAATCATTACAGCTCATTAATGAGGGTGTAAATGAAGTTATGACCTCTGTTCAATTCTTGTCTACTTCATTTCGAAAACTAAGCGAGTCTATTGATATAAATGCTATTGAAGAAGTTGCGGATGGGTTTGAGACTATATTTGATTCTATATCATCAGGAATGGAGGGGGCTATTTCTGGGGAAAAGTTTGGTGAGCTAGCTGCTTCTATAGGAAAAAAACTGGGTGTTATAGGAGAAAAAGCTGCGTCTTTATTTGGCCCTATAGGAACCGCCGCTGGTGCTGCTATTGGGGTAGTGACCTCTCTAGCGTCCTCTATCGCTAAGATCCATGACAAAAAGAACGAGAAACGTATACAGAGATTACAAGACCAGATCGATGTGTTGGATGCCTCGTACGAGAAGCTAGGCCGTTCCATAGAAAAGGCTTATTCTACAAGTGCGGCAAAACTGATCAACCAACAAGACGAGCTCCTTAAACAACAGAAGTTGATGATTCAGCAACAAATCCTAGAGGAAAAGGATAAGAAAAAAACGGATGAAGAGCGTATAAAAGAATGGGAGAAACAATTGGATGATATAAATCTCAAACTTGAAGACAATAAAGAAAAAGCGATAGAGGCTATAACAGGAACTGATGTCATGTCCGCTATTGACGAGTTCGCCCAAGCGTATTCGGAGGCGTGGGCTACAGGAACTGATGCGGCAGAGGCTTCGACTAAGATTGTCCAAAATTTGATCAAGACGGCTATCATTGGATTCTTGAAGGATAAATTATCCCCTTCCGTAGAGGAATTCATGAAGAAACTGGCCGATTATATGTCCGATGGTATCGTTTCGCCTTGGGAAGAAGCGGAGTTGAACAAGTTGAAGGAAAAAATGGACGCTGAGGCCCAGAAGGTCTTCGACACGTCAAGCAAGTATTTCCAAGAGGATAAAAATGATAAATATGAGCAGACCGCTACATCCGGAGGTTTCGAGAAGATGTCTCAAGATAGCGCCGATGAGTTAAATGGCCGTTTCACCGCCCTGCAAATGACAGGGGAGGAGATACTGTTGTTCTTGCAAGGCTCCGAGCAATTCTTGAGCCTCTTGTATATAAAGGCCAGTATGGACGTGATATCTGTAAAGATATCCTCGTTGTATGACGTGGCGGATGAGACTAGGACGATGATCGCCAGTATCTATATAGAGTTACAGCAGATCAATGATAATACCGCCATTAGCGCAAAATATTTGAAAGATATAAAATCTGATATAGCTGTAGTTAAAAAGAACACAGAAGGATTGGCGCCTTAAATATACCAATCCTTCTGTATATTGTCACTTTTTATCGAAAGAAAGTACAGTCTTTTCATGTATACCATTTTCATTAAAGAAATGGTCTATTGAAGACAAGACATATTCTTGATTTTTAAAATGAAAAATAGCACCATTTTTCGTATATGCCATAAATCTAGTCGTGCTGTACTCTTTTTCGACAGATTGATCACCAAATTGAAAAACTAAAATTGTGTCCATGATTAATTGAATTAAATAATACGCTAATATACTAAAATAGTTTGATATGGAAGTAAGAGATGTAACAAGGAAAGCTATAAAAATAGGGGCTTGCAGTGAATCAGGCAAGGCCACTGACTGGAAGAGCCTATGTTGGCTGTTTTTTTCCCCGCAAGGGCGGGAGTTTTGCGAGGAGAATAATTATCCTTCGTTGGATTTATTTAGAGGCATGGCTAAAAACATAGCTCCCTACGGGATATACGTGGATCGTGATCTAATAGAGCTTCACAATAAAACAAACGTAGGTGTGATAGGTAATACCGTGGCGTATTTGAGTTATGACGATAACACGAGGGTGCATAAGGTGATCTTGATGCACGGGGGCAAGGCCAAGATAGAGGCCGGGAACTACTCCGTGATATTGCTTGTCAATATCGGGGGATGCGAGGTGGAGATTATTAACGACGGAACGGCAAGGATATTATGTTAGGGGATCTATATATTAACGGGAATGACGCATGGGGCACGTATCGTGTCGCCATGGGAGAGGGTTTTATCCAGACTTTGCTAACCCCAGCGGGAAACAAGGATTTCATAGAGAACGAGAGCCGGTTGGAAAACGGGAAGAGGGTCGTGTTCAATAATCCCAAGGTGGATAGCCGGGATCTTACCCTTACGTTC
>ENA-OWZF01000243-OWZF01000243.1-human-gut-metagenome-genome-assembly--contig:-NODE-243-length-6271-cov-59.3132_pt1 | contig 6271 bp, 10 predicted proteins | sample MGYA00249256_ERZ652107 | MGnify/ENA primary metagenome ERZ652107 (study PRJEB26925, sample SAMN05827176) | human gut metagenome | biome: ENVO:2100002; feature: ENVO:00000062; material: ENVO:00002003...
CGCCGCGTGACAACCTCAACAACCGACAACGTGACCATGGAAGGCCGCTCAAACCCCGGGTGTTGCAACCACCACTAGAATCCGCCCACCCGTGGGGGAGGTGTTCGCGTTGATCGACGGGTACATCCACCGGCACAACCACGATCGCATCAAGCAATCATTTGGCTGGATGAGCCCGGTACAATACCGGCTGAGCCATGGATTGGCTGTGTGATTAACTCCAAGAAAATGTCCGCAGCCCTTGGCTCTTGACGATTAAGAATCGCCTATAGCGCACTCCGCAGCATCCTACCAACGGTGCGGCCGTACGGAATGTTCACGAATGGTGCACAAAGGAACAATGTCACATTGACCGATAAGTGCGTGCCTATACTGGACGACGACGATGCTATTTGTTTGACTGCAATGCTGAAATTGATGGAGGTGCATGATGGACCATGATGATCTCATGCATGAGAACTCCGCATTGATCGCTTTGCTTAGAACATGTGAGCACCCTGACACCTGGGCTTCCATCGCCAACGATTGTGTGCTTGAGGGCAGCGCCGAACGTCTGTTACAGCACAAGATCGATCCTTCACGCAATCCACTGCAGCACGACGGTGTGGATGCCGATGACGCTCAGGGGGTCTTGCTGGGTGATATTGGCCTGAGCTTCGGACAGATCGAGAAGCTGAAAACAGCTCGAACCGTGGCCGCTCGCGATCTTGAAATGTGGCGTGAACATGGTCTTGACTTCGTGTCGGTGTTTGACCCAAGGTTCCCGGAACGTCTGCGTGCCACCATCGATGTGCCGCCGTTCCTATTTGCCAGCGGAAGTCTGAAGGCCGATGATTTGGGAGTTAGCGTAGTCGGCTCGCGTCATTGCACGCCCGAAGGGGTGAGCTTTGCCGTAGACTGTGCGCACATGCTGGTCAAACGCGGACTGACCGTCATCGCCGGCTTAGCCAAGGGCATCGACACTTTCGCCCACCAGACCGCGCTGAACGATGGAGGTCGCACCGTGGCGTTCATCGGCACTGGTATTGACCGGCAGTATCCGGCTGAGAACCGTGGCCTGCAGCAAGAAATTGAAGAGCGTGGGCTGGTGCTTTCCCAATTCTGGCCGGGTTCGCAACCGACCAGGCAATCGTTCCCGATGCGTAACGCTCTGATGTCCGGTTATGGCGTCGCTACAATCATTGCTGATGCCGGTGAGCATTCCGGCACGCGGATTCAGGCACGACAGGCGCAACGGCACGGCCGTCCCATCATTATCAACCACATGGTTCTGGACAAGGCCCGGTGGGCGTGTGACTTGGCGGACAGGCCCGGCGTATATGTTGTCGACAACGTGAAGGACGTTGGGTGCGCGCTCGATAGGATTTTCCTCGTCAATGACAACGTGGACGGACTCATCAAGACAGTGCTTGCCGAGGAGCCGGCAAAGGTATGAGCGATCCACGGCAGACGAGTACTGGCCGCCAATTGGAGCTGGCGAAGATCGAGCGCATGGGTAGTTATGCGCGCGGCGTCATCTACCACAGTAAATTCGGGCATGTCTGCCCTGTGTGCGCGGGCCCCAAGAAGACGGAATACGAACTGTGCATAGCCTGCGCGGGCGAGGCGCAGCAGGCCTTTGCTTTGAGGATGGATGGCGTCGCTCTTGCCGATATCGTCCGGTTCGGCCACTACGCCTACAAGGGCGAGCAGATGTACCGTGTCATGCAAGGCTACAAGAACGCCGATGACCCATCCGCAAGCGAATATCAGAAGGACATCAAATATATTGCCGCAGACGCACTGACCGTGCATTACCCATGCATAGCGAAGATCGCTGGCGGCATGCCGACCGCATGGGCCACAATCCCATCCACGCGTTCAAGCCCCAATTACGGGAAACCCCATATATTGACCAAGCTGGTTACTCCGTTCATGGCCCGAAAGGGAATCCAGAAACTCCAGTTGCAGGCAAATGCGGAGAAGATGCACAACCATATCGATCCACGGGTTTTCTCCTTGGCAACAGAATCACAACAGCCGGATCTCGCACATGTTCTGCTGATTGAGGGTTCATGGACAACCGGTGCGACCGTGCAATCTGCCGCAGCAATGCTGCGGCTACACGGAGCGGCGTACATCACGGTGTATTGCATGTCCCGCATCATCGACTTGGATTGGATTGAATGCAATCTTGGTTCGAAGGTAGCCGAAGGATTCCGACGACTGAGCTATAAAGACCAATGCCCTTGGCGTCTCTGCCGGCATCCTGTGTGAAGCCGGTATGAATCGCAATGCATGTTGCGGGCTAGCGATGTTTTCTTGAATCCCCCCCCCACCAATGAGACGAATCCAAGATCCGGTGTCTATTTCTGAACCCCGATGTCTATTTAGAGGTGCAACACCCCCTGTTGGTCCTGCAATTCCAGCAGTTCGTCGGCGAATGCCTCGGCGGGCGTCCGGTAGCCGAGCACGCGCATGGGGCGGTTGTCGGCCTCGTCGACAATCTCCCGCAGTTCCCCGGCCATGTCCATCCGGATCTCGCTGCGTCTGGGCGGATACCGGCGGATCATGCCGTTCCTGTTCTCGTTGCTTCCCCGCCGCCGGCTGGAGTACGGGTCGGCGAAGTACGTGTCCATGCCCGGCCCGTCGCGCAGGCGCGTGTGGCGGGCGAACTCGGTGCCGTTGTCGTGCGTGACGCTGACGCGCGCGCCGGCCGGCAGCGGCGAGAACATCGCCGGCTGCGCCCCGACGCTCTCGCCGGCGGTCTTGCCGGGCACGATCCCGGCCATGAGGAACCTGGTCTTCCTCTCGACCTCGGTGTGCGGGTTGCATCCGGCGCCGATCACGCCGTCGGCCTCCCGATGGCCGAAACCGCTGCGGTCGCCGGCCTCCGGCGGACGCTCGGAGATGGGAACCCGTCCGGGAATCGGGAAACGCGACGTCCTCCCGCCGCCACGCCTGCGACGCCTCCCGTGGCCGCGTGGAAGACGACGCGCCCAGCGTTCACGGCGATGGCGGTCGGCGTGGATCCAACGGCAGACGGTCTCCGGGCACACGCGCATGGCGGAGTCGTCGGGGAACAGGACGCGCGGCCCGCCGCTGACGGGCGGCGGCGACCAGCCGCGACGCAGCCATTCGGCCACCCGCGCCTACAGGCGTTCGCATGACAGGCGGGTGGCGCCTGCGCGGTTTGGCGCGCCTGCGGTCGGCCTTGCGCCGGGCGGGGGGCGATGTAGCATCCGCCCGTCCACGGGCCCGTCTTCAGCCGTTTCGGCCGGTACGGCCGGCAGGACTCGTTCTCGTTGGACGGGAACCACGTGTCGCGTTTGATCTCCCTGCCGACCGTCGAGGCGTTGCGGCCGAGCATCAGACCGATCCTGCGGATGCTGGTGCCGTTGCCGATCTCGATCTGGATGACCTGGCGTTCCTCTTCCGACAGGTGCGAATACACTTCTCCCATAGGTGCAACATCCCTTCGGACTGGTTATCCGGACGATCTCCAATCCAACGGGTGTTGCACTTTCAATTAGACAACGGGAAATCGAACAAATGTTTGAGTTGTGGTATGCTGCCGTTGAGGATTAGATGTGTGTGAGTCGGAGAATGGGATATTGTCTCGTCGGGGAAGGGATTAATGTATGAACTATATTCGGCAAGAGGTTGGTGGAATGATTAAAGCCATTGGAACTTTTTTGAATACTGAACATCCGGGGCTTACTAATGTTTCAGACATATTCACGGTTGGTATTTCCGTGATTTCCATCGTTATTGCTTTTATGTCATATGACTATGTGAAGAATCATGACCGGCAGATTGCCAAATTTGAACAAGCGAATGAGATATCGTCTTGGGTGGTACATGATTCGAAAGGCGGCGTTCAGATGGTGGAGAATTCTCCACTAATGAAGGTTTCCGTCAATAATGGTTCGGATCAGCCGATCTATGATGTCGTTTTAACTTCTGGAACATATCAAGGGGCTGGCGCCGATTATTTGAGCGGGACAAATAATACTGTTTGTGTAGGTACCGTTCCTCCTGGGAGATTTACGACTTCTGTTCCTTATCCGGGCGAAGGAATGCATGTTCGTGTTGAATCGGTTATTGCCTTTCGAGACAATAAGGGTAACAACTGGATTCGCAACGCCAAAGGCGTTCTTTCTGAAATCAAAACAAATTCGTACGAATATCTCAAACTAGATCTTCCTCCAGATAATTGGCAATCCCTCGAGTCGGAATGACGAGACAAAATATTGTTGATGTGCTGTTGGTGTCATCGACGGTGGGGATTGTCATCTTGGTGGAGATAAAATTGGACGACGGGGTGCTGGTGGCGCTGTTTTCAGTGAGAGGGTGGAAAGCGTATATGGATAGTTCAACTGAACCGAAGCGGATCATGCGTTCTTCCCGTTGTCAGTGTTCGTGACTCGACTGGTAACGGGGAATGACGCAGCCGTCTCGGTGGATTCATCGCAACTATCATTCTCGCCTGCATCGTGCACAGCTTGATATGGATGGCATCAGTAAGGCGTGCCTGCCGATCCTGCGCAACCTGCGCGCCGGCGACGGACCGCTCGCCTCCATCCCGGAGGAACGCCGCGCGATCCTCTTCCAGGAGAAAAGCTACGTGCACTCCTACCCGCACTGCTGGCGTTGCGCCACCCCGTTGATCTACAAGCCGGTGTCCTCCTGGTTCGTGTCCGTGACCAAGATCAAGCCGCGTCTACTGGAATTGAACCAGCAGATCAACTGGATTCCGGGCAACGTCAAGGACGGCCAGTTCGGCAAGTGGCTCGCCAACGCCCGCGACTGGTCCATCTCCCGCAACCATTTCTGGGGCTCCCCGAGATAAGGGGCTGCGGACGTTTTCTTGGAGACTGGACGAAAGGATTTTCGTATGTCCAGTCCCGAAGAACGGGAGCGCGCGGTGGACTTGTACTTCACCACGCCGATGATCACTGCGCAGGTGGTGGAGCATCCGGGCTATCCGACCAGGCGGTCCTTGGAACGTTGGCCGGCGATGGATCCCTGGTATGCCGGCCATATGGCCGAACCCATCATCCCACTGGAGACCAGGCGAAGGGCGGTCGGGCCGGTGCCGGGCGGCATGCGGCGGAAGCAGGCCGCCCGGGAACTCGGTGCGGGCGTCGGTGCCGTCCACGACCGGGTCAAGGCGTACCGTGAGGGCGGCATGGCCGCGCTGCAACCCGGGAACGGGAACGCCGCACGGAGCGGCAAGCCCGCGGCCTCCCGCCGCCGGCCATCCGCCGTCGACGATGACGATGCCGAGGCTTTGCGCCGCGGGGTCGAGGAACCGGAACCGGGGGAACGCGTTGATGCGGGAGATGGTGGAGGTCGCGGAAAAACCCCGGCACCGGCCAGCGGCGCCTGTCGAACGGGGAGAAGACCCTGTTGATCGACCGGCCGGGGACGGGCTCGTGGCGCACGCGCCCAAACGGCGCGGGTACGGTTCCCACGGGGGTGGTACGACTCCCGCGCCCGGCGACCTGGCCGACCGGGACTTCACCGCCGAACGGCCGAACGAGAAGTGGCTGACGGACATCACCGGGGTCAAGGCCGGGGACGGGAAGGGCGTGCCTCTTGCCGCCGGTCGACTGACACGATGGCGGGATCGTCGCGTATGCGGCCGGTTCCGGTCCCGACGCCGGGCTTGCCGACAGGATGCTCGTCAGGGCCGCGGAAACGCTGCCGGAGGGAGCGCATCCCTTGGTGCGTTCCGACCGCGGATGCCACTGCCGGTGGCCCGGATGGCTGGCGTTCATGGACCGCTACGGCCTGATACGGTCGACGGGCGCGAAGGGCTGTTCCCCCGGACAACGCTGCCGCGGAGGGGTTCTTCGGGCGCATGAAGACGGAGTCCGTCCATCCCGGGCGTTGGGAGGAGCGTACCCGTGACGAGGTGCTCGTCCCGGTCGACGACTGCATCCGCTGGTACGACCACGAGCGCATCAAACGGTCGCTTGGTTGGATGGGTCCGGTGCAATACCGTCAGAGCCGGGGAATGGCTGCATGATCATCTCCAAGAAAACGTCCGCAGCCCCCTACCCCAATGGATAAGGCCCTAATTTCTGCGCACTTTCGGATTCCCGCCCTGACGTAAGAGGGCACGGCCCGCATCCTGTGTGCGATTTTATTCGACAAAAAAAACCGCGATTGGAAGCCAGGAGACGGAACCAAGACCCTTGAACATCATACAGATCGACCAGAACCTGCCCGGGACCGGGCTCGACCGGCTGATCACCGAAAAGATGGTGCAGATCCTCAACGCGAT
>ENA-OWZF01000284-OWZF01000284.1-human-gut-metagenome-genome-assembly--contig:-NODE-284-length-4050-cov-4.36446_pt1 | contig 4050 bp, 2 predicted proteins | sample MGYA00249256_ERZ652107 | MGnify/ENA primary metagenome ERZ652107 (study PRJEB26925, sample SAMN05827176) | human gut metagenome | biome: ENVO:2100002; feature: ENVO:00000062; material: ENVO:00002003...
TATAAGAGACAGACCGAGAAGGGAGAGACCGAGGAAGGGGTTCCATTAGCGGAATTAGATCTTACCATCCCGCAAGGACAGGACGGGGCGGTGGTCGGCGTATACAAGACAAGGGAGATCGACCATGTCCCGGGGGCGAACGACGTGACCTACGAGGAGGGCGGCGAGACCAAGAGCTACCCTATAGGCGGTGAGGTCTATCTAAGGGAGTCTCCCGGAGACGTTACGTTCTACAAGCTCCACGACATAGTGGAGGGCAAGGCCATATGGGAGGAGTCTTCCGGTGCCGCCTTGCCGGGGAACGTCTACTTGACCGGGGCGAATTACTACAATGAATCAGTAACAATTATCGATAAAGGGATATTATCATGAGCAAGAGAGGAGCTTACATATACCAACAGATAGAGCAGACCACGGCAGAGTGGACGGCTGACAGCACCATATACCCGCCGTCGCTATGGCTTTTCGAGCGGTTAGCGAACGGCAATTTAAACATGAAGTTCTCGGACGGTGTCCATTCCTACTCCGAGCTTCCGTTGATGATGCAAGACATCAAGGTGAGGATAAAGACTAACACGGACACGGAATACGTCTTGGAGATAACCTCCGCTGAGGGAACCATAACCACGCCTAACTTGCGTGACCATTACGACGATACGGATATCCGGAATCTGGTCACCGGTCTAAGGACGGACGTTAATAAGCTAAAACCCGTTGTCACCTCCACCCCGTCTAACGGCCAGATAACCATAACGCCGGACAAGGCCCAAAACGACGATCCGGACGTATCGATAACGCTGGAGACCAAGGGGGACAAGGATAAGTCGCTGATGGCCGACGGCAAGTACCGCAAGCTGCCCGTGTACGGCAGGAACCTGTTGCTGGGATCTGGGAAGGAGGTGAGTAACTCGAATTATAATATAGCTAATTATTGGTTGACAGAGCAGATCCCGAATGGCACACAAGTAACTGTTACAATATGGGGGGAATTAGGAGAAAATAGAACTGGATTTAAACTGTTTAATAGCGGAGGAGATGTAACAGCTAGTGGTGGTTTCCACGGTGATACAAATGAAGATTTTATTGTGCCGAACGAGGGTGTTGGAAAAACAACATTTAATTGGTCTACAACTGATAAAAATTCAGGATCTATTGCGCCTAACACTTACTTAAGAATATATGCTTTCCCTTATAAAAGTACTCCTAATACAACCTCCACCATCCATAAGATTAAACTTGAATATGGTGACATCTCGACCGAGTGGACCCCCGCTTGGGAGGACATCCCGGATATAGAGGAGCGGTACGCCTACGGTGTAGAGTGGGACATGGCTTCGTCAAGCCCGGACGGGAAGCGTGTGGGGAATATGCAATTGCATAGGGAGTTGCCGGTGCAAAACAGGATGAGAAGGTGTATTCTTGACACAAATGGGGGGATTCCTGCATATGATACGGAAGTTCTTACAGGAGAATATTCAAACCCATCTGTTTTTTCTGCTATGGTTGAAATCCCAGATCATTGGTATAAAATATATATCCAAGGTACTAAATTTAGGGTGATGTTGTCGGCTATGCCATTACCCGGGTATAACCACATTGATAAATTCTATATATCTACCACGGAAGCTCGTATTTCCCGATCTAATTTGATTCTGTTTAGCTCTTATGGTGTTGGTTCTTCCGATACAAATATGCGTGGCGGCGACAACACCGCCGAATGGGACGGCACCTACCGTTCCTTATTGGGTTGTCCCGTCACCAACCTCACCCGAGACCAATTCCGGCAAGCCGCTAGGAAACGTGGAAGTGGTTGGGAAATGTACACCTACAACGCCCACAAGACCCTGTTCTGGCTATTCGCCGTCGAGTACGCCACGCTGGACAGCCAGAAGCCTTTCAACGCCCAGAAGGACGCTAACGGTTTCGCCCAAGGAGGCTTAGGTCCGGGACCTACTCAAATGACGGATTGGACTAATTTCAACAACGCCAATCCACTTATCCCATGCGGCTATACCAACGAGTTCGGGAACGGCTCGGGAGAGAAGGCGTATGTCGTGAAGAACGCTTCCGGCGGTACTCACGCCACGTTGATGGCTAACAGGTATCGTGGCATAGAGAATCCGTTCGGTCACATCTGGAAATACACTGACGGGGCTAATATACAGGTCACCACGGGCGATGCCGGATTGTCTATTCTATGGACTACCGATGACCCGTCGAATTTCAGCGACACCTCTTACACCGGTTATGACAAGAAAGGCAATATCTGCCGTACAAACGGTTATGCCAAGAAGATGTTGCTTGGGGAAGATGGCGATATAGTGGCCACGGAGGTCGGAGGTAGCTCCTCTACCTACTGGTGCGACTACTACTACACCTACACATCGGCTAACCGCATGCAGGTGGTGCTGGTTGGCGGTCGCGCGGACCACGGGTCGGGTGCGGGCCTCGCTCGCGTGTATACGCATTATGCGCCTTCCGGTGCGTATCGTTACATCGGTTCGCGCCTTTGCTTTTTCCCCGAATTTCGTAAAACGTCGGCGTAGCCGCACGTCTCACGTCGGGAATTTTTTGTATAACGTTTAATGAAGATAAAAATGGAAGAAGAAAAGAATAAAGATGACGGCAGCTTGTCGTTCTTGAATATCCCAAGGGATAAGAACTCAAGGCATTTTAATTGTCCGGAGATCACCCAACAGAAGTTGACGAATCTCACGTTCTGGGTAATCGATTACATGGATGGCGTGTCCACCAAGTTCGGGAAAGACAGGGCGCTTGTCATGATCAAGGAGAATCTAGAGGATAAGGATAGTGATGCCAAGAAATTCTTTACGAACTCCCAAGAGATCAAGTACGTTCTTGGTAAGATAAAGGAGATGGACAAGTTTCCTAGGAAAGTGACGATGCGAGCCTCCGGGAATAGGTATTATCTCGAATGACGGAATAAGGGTCGATCATCCCTAGGTGGTGCTGGTTGGCGGTAACGCGGACAACAGGTCGAATGCAGGCCTCGCTAACGTGAATACGAATAATGCGCCTTCCGATGCGAATCGTAACATCGGTTCACGCCTATACTTTTAGAGAGGGGAAAAGATATTTAGAGAACAAACAGGGATGGTGGCCTCGCCTCTTGGCGAAAAAAGTCTCCCCATATAAAGGGTGTTGGTAGGGAAACCGAAGACTCCCTATGATAAAAAGCAAATTAATGACAATAAAATGAAGAGAATAGGGGATTTATTTGATAAGATAGCGAATATGGACAACTTGATACTTGCGGACATGAAAGCCCGAAGAGGAAAGAAGGATTCATACGGTATAAGGTTGTTCGACAAGGACAAAGAAGGTAATCTAAGCCGTTTGCTAAAGTCTCTGCTGGATGGCACGTTCAAGACTTCCAAGTACCGGACTGATACCATCTATGAGCCAAAAGAAAGGATCATCTTCAAGCTCCCTTATTATCCGGACAGGATATTGCATCATGCCATAATGAACGTCATGGAACCTATATGGGTTTCCGTGTTCACGGCTGATACGACATCATGTATCAAGGGAAGAGGAATAACGGAGGCGTATAAGAGGACAAGACGGGCTTTGTCCGATCGTGAATCCGTCTATTGCCTCAAGGTTGATATCCGCAAATTCTATCCGTCAATAGACCATGAGGTGTTGAAAGGCATCGCTCGGAAGAAGATCAAGGACGATCGCTTGCTTATGTTGTTGGATGAGATCATCGATTCCGCTCCCGGCGTTCCGATCGGGAACTATCTTAGCCAATATCTTGCGAATCTTTATCTCGCCTATCTGGATCACGAGATAAAGGAGATTATAGATATAAGGCATTATATCAGATACGCGGATGACATGACTTTTTTCCATCATGATAAGTGTTTCTTGAGAAACGTATTACTTCCGTGGCTTATCGATAGATTGGCCGTGTTGAAGTTGGAGCTGAAAGGGAATTACCAGATATTTAAGATCGCTGAGAGAAGATCGGATAAAAGCGGCCGTGGTGTAGATTTCGTGGGTTTCGTATTTTACAAGGAGCATATA
>ENA-OWZF01000373-OWZF01000373.1-human-gut-metagenome-genome-assembly--contig:-NODE-373-length-2794-cov-4.33662_pt1 | contig 2794 bp, 2 predicted proteins | sample MGYA00249256_ERZ652107 | MGnify/ENA primary metagenome ERZ652107 (study PRJEB26925, sample SAMN05827176) | human gut metagenome | biome: ENVO:2100002; feature: ENVO:00000062; material: ENVO:00002003...
CGCTCAGTGTCTCGTGGGCTTGGAGATGTGTATAAGAGACAGGTCTATACCAGTGCTGTATTTACCTGTCTCTATCCGGGCGATATTACCCGGGGCTAGGCCTGTAAGTTCCGCCAATTTATATTGAGACACGCCAGCCTCCATGCGGAGCTGAGCTATTCTTTTGCCGATTCTTTCTCTATTATTCATCTTGGGCGTCCTCCCAATCGCAGTAATTGCAGTACCATACTGCACATTTTTTCATTATTCCTAATAACATTTCCCGGTCTTCCACAGGATCAAGAGTACAACTATGATGCAAGGCCATCAACAGCCTCTCGGTTCTTGATCCTTCGTTCTTGAATTTAAATGTCAATACATTCGGATTAAGCCCTATCAAGTCAAAATCCCTATCAAACACCTCAAAAACGGAAGCCGAGCGTACATGCTCGATGATTGTCCGATCTCCCAATAAGTTCCCTTCATGAGAATGGGCATCCCAAAATACCCACTCCGGTAGATTAAGTTCTATTTGTTTCATAGATTATTGTAGGCCTCTACTATTTTATATAAACTCCTCGTTATTCTTTAGCCGGCTCCATGCCTCCTCTCGGCTGGATTCTTCCGAGCGGGCGTGTACCTCGTCGCCTCCCGATAGATAGACTTTTATTAGATATTCCATAATGATCATTCTATATCTTCTATCGCATAATCTCCAGATGCAGCAGGAGCAAGCTCATTTACAATACTGTCAATTTTTTCCGCATCTTCATCAGATATTTCTATCTGCATATTTTCATTGCAGATCATATTAATACCATTATTTTCTAAAATCTCCAATAATTCACGATTGTTGCAATATAATGTCTTCATTTTTATTTGCCCGTCATGCCGATAGCTCAGCGTTTAATTATTTAAAACGCTAAGTTGGTGTAATATGCGACGCCATTATTCATGTTCACGTTGAATTTTTTGCCATCCTCTAATCTGGCTACTATTTTATAGCATCCCTTCTTCGAGTCATTATATATATGGCTTAACTCGTAATATTCATCTTCGGCAACATGGACAAATTGCTGAAACCGGTTGTAAACTAATTTTAGTTCAACGTCTCTCTTAGAGAATCCATTTTCGTACTTAAAAGTTTTCATGATTTTATGCCGCTTATAGGTTGCCGCCCTTTCTATTGTTATTTCTGTATTGCAAATATACTATCAAATTTGATAGTACGCAAGTTTTTCAATGATTATTTTTTATGCTTTATGGCATATTTTCTTTCTCTTTTTCTTCCAGCACTTTTTTAAGCTGATATAGGCTCAAAATATCATACTCAAATGTCGGATTGTCCCAATTTTTTCGGACAGAGTTCGTTTGGACAGAGATAAATTTTCGTAAGTCAAAGATATATTGACATTGTGACAGTCTTATCTCGTTAAATGTAATCTCGTAGTTATCAAACCACGCAAGCAGTTTTTTTTAGTTCCTCGTTCATAATATATTCTTGTTTTTATATAAGATGCTTGTTTATATCTTATCGAACTTGCTCATCTCGTCCTCCTTCAGCTTGTCCACTATATGAGTGTAAGGTCTCATGGCCTTGAGGTCGTTGTGCCCTGTCCATCTCATGATAACTTGAGGGGGGATGCCTAACATGAGGGCGTTGACGACAAACGTCTTCCTTGCGACATGGGTAGTAAGCCGTTCCCACTTGCGGAATGTCTGCTGTATTCGCTTGTTGCCCTCGTACCATACCTCGGTTATCTCGGAGTCCAGCTCCGCCATCTTGCCGAGATCCTTTAGATGCATGTTGTATTTCTGATTGGACAAGACCGGCAGCGCCTTCCCGTTCTTGATCTCGATGTCTTCGTATTTCTCAAGTATTGATTTACTGTACTTGTTCAACTCGATCTGTATGTTGTCGCTGTCCTTCTGTGTCACGATATCAATCTTCCCGTTAATGATATCCGTCTTCCTTAAGTTATATACGTCGGAGTAACGGAGACCGGTGAAGCAACAGAAACAGAAAACGTCACGGACGGTGGATAACGTCCCTTCCTTTATATACATATTATATATACGCATCAGTTCCTCCCATGTCAAGTATATGACTTTCTTCAGCTCGAAGTTCGCCCCTTTAAGCCTTGGGCTGAACCTTCGATAGTCCTTTCTCGTGTTGTATCCCTTGTCGTCGGCCCATAAAAGGAATTGCTTTATGAAGTGGAGGTACTTGTTCAACGTGGTATTCCTTATACCCTTGTATTCCCTTAAGAACTCTACGAAGTCTTGCAAGGTATCCTCCGACAGGTCATCGAACTTGATCTGTGGATTGAACTCCTCCAGAAGGTGCATGATCGAGTTATGTTTGTAGTGCGATGTCTTCGTCCATGCGTTCTGCCTCCCTACCGTATCGATAAACTCCTTGTAGATATCGAACAGGGATATCGGCTTCCTCTCTTCCTCTTTTACCCGGCCTGTCGCAACCTTGAACTTTTCCTTGATATCGTTGGCGCTAGGCATCTCGCCCTCTCTCTCGTATTGGCGGAATATGTTTTGCAATGTGGCACGTATATCGTCAAGATCGGAATTTATCTCGGAAGAGCTTTCCCCGGCCTTGTTGAAGCATCCGTTTTTAACGATGCCCTTCTCCGGGACGAACTTGCTTGCGTCTATCCTATGCCCCGTGGAGAGCGTGATCCTGTTCCGGTTGAATGTCACCACGCACCTGATGGGGACGTTCTTGGTAATCAATTCCCCCTCCTTCCTTCTTTTCTCTATCTCGAATGTTATGCTCCTGTCTCTTATACACATCTGACGC
>ENA-OWZF01000390-OWZF01000390.1-human-gut-metagenome-genome-assembly--contig:-NODE-390-length-2636-cov-4.19915_pt1 | contig 2636 bp, 3 predicted proteins | sample MGYA00249256_ERZ652107 | MGnify/ENA primary metagenome ERZ652107 (study PRJEB26925, sample SAMN05827176) | human gut metagenome | biome: ENVO:2100002; feature: ENVO:00000062; material: ENVO:00002003...
CCTTATCGTCGGCAGCGTCAGATGTGTATAAGAGACAGAATTTAATGTAATTGATTGAATATCAAGGTTGTAAAATGAGAGGGCTTGCCCTCAAGATAAGATTAGAGGTTTCTATGACTCACAAATTAGCAGGTACGCCTGTACAAGAACAAGATATTATCGATGTGCAAACCCTTGTGGATGCATATTTTGATAATACTCCGGATATTACAGATCCGACACAACTCGTATCCTTTGGCACATCTGGCCATCGCGGTACATCTTTAAATAGTACGTTTACAGATTTACATGTGGCCGCTATTACACAGGCTATTTGTGATGGCCGTGGTCAATTCGGCGCTACAGGTCCGATTTTTGTCGGTCAAGATACACATGCTTTATCTCAGCCAGCCCTTGTGACGGTTCTAGAGGTCCTTGCTGGCAATGGTGTAACGGCAATGGTTGATTCCGATATGGATTTCGTGCCAACACCATCTATATCTCGTGCTATTATTCGTTATAATGAAAGCCACGATGATAAGGCGGATGGTATCGTGATTACGCCGTCTCATAATCCTCCAGATAATGGTGGCATTAAGTATAACGCTACCAATGGTGGTCCAGCGGATACGTTGATTACTAAATGGATTGAAACACGTGCCAATGAATATGTTCACGCATATTGTGAATTAGAAGGATTTAAACGTATTAGTATCGACAATATTGAACCCGACCAACAGGTTCCATATGACTATAAAGGTCTATATGTAGAAGAACTATCTTCTATCATTAATATGGAGGCAATCCAAAGTGCAAAACCTAAGGTCCTCGTTAATGCCCTCGGCGGTAGTGGACTAGGTTATTGGCGTGCTATTAAAGAGCGGTATAATCTAAACCTAGATATTATTAATGATGAGTATGATCCAACCTTTAGCTTTATGACCTATGACCATGATGGTAAGGTACGTATGGATTGCTCATCTGAATATGCCATGGCTGACGTAATTAAACAAATTGGTAATTATGATCTCGCTGTTGGGAATGACCCTGATTATGATCGCTATGGTATCGTTAGTCCGCATGGGCTAGCTTCTCCAAACGCATTTCTTGTGACTGCGGCGGATTATTTGTTTACGACTCGTGGTTGGACAAATAAAGGGGTCGGTAAAACCGTTGTTTGTACCACTATGATTGATAAATGGGCTGCTAGTAAAGAGGTTCCTGTTTATGAGGTTCCAGTAGGTTTTAAATATTTTAGTTCCCTATTATTCGATGGTGAGATTGGTATTGGCGGTGAAGAATCTGCTGGTGCATCGTTCCTTAAAAAAGACGGTACCGTATGGACTACTGATAAAGATGGCATGGTAATGGCTCTCCTTGCGATGGAAATGTATGCCGTTATGGGGGCTACTGTTGACCGACTCTATAATAATCTTGTTGTAGGGTGTGGCGATCCTCGTTTTGGTCGTATTGATGCGCCTTGTACAAAGGAGGCCAAGGTTAAGTTGAAACAATTAAATGCAAGCTCCATTACGGCTACCGAAGTAGATGGTGATGCGATTACTAATGTTCGCACTACTTCTCTGTATAAAGATATGCCTATCGATGGTGTTCGTGTGGAAACGGAAACAGGATGGTTTGTAGCACGCCCATCTGGCACTGAAGATTTATATAAAATTTATGGTGAAAGCTATAAAGGGGATAAAGGTCTTATCGCATTGTTAACTGCTGGTGAAGAGATTGTAACAAGTGCTTTGTCTGACGAAGTGTAACATGTTGTTTTCACTAGAAAACTCATAAAGATTTCACTCATGAAAAATAATAAATGTGTTATAATATATTAATATAGTTTATTGAATGCCCTATACTGGCTATATAGCTTGTAGTGCTTAGAGAAGGTGATGTTATGAAATTAGTTGTTACCGTTGTCGGCGTAGACCGCGTTGGTATCATTGCTGGGGTTAGTACCGTACTCGCTAACTACGGTGTAAATATTATGTCGATAAATCAGACCATCCTTGATGGCGTTTTCAATATGATTATGATGTGTGAAACTAAGTCTGAAGATATGAAAAATCTTACAGCTATCCAAGAGGCTTTGACGAATCAAGGTAAAGAACTAGGTGTTGAAATCCGTGCACAACATGCTGATATTTTCTTAAGTATGCACCGCGTAGGATAGGAGGCACTTATGTTATCTATCGACAATATTTTAGAAACGAATCAGATGATTCACGATAACAAGCTTGATGTGCGTACTATTACGATGGGGATTAGCTTGCTAGAATGTGCATCTAGTTCTGGTAAAGAGCTGTGTGACCGTATTTATGACCGTATTACAAAAGAGGCAGAACATCTTGTATCTACAGGGGAAGATATTGAGCGAGAATTCGGCATCCCTATTATCAATAAGCGTATTTCTGTAACACCCATTTCTCTAGTTGCAGGGGGTAGTGATTTAACATCTTATGTTCCTGTGGCGGAAGCTATGGATCGTGCTGCAAAAACTGTAGGTGTTAATTTTATTGGCGGCTTTTCTGCGCTTGTAACAAAGGGCGCCACTCGAGCTGACCGCATTTTGATTGACTCTATTCCTGAAGCGCTGGCAACTACGGATATCGTTCTGTCTCTTATACACATCTGACGCTGCCGACGAT
>ENA-OWZF01000464-OWZF01000464.1-human-gut-metagenome-genome-assembly--contig:-NODE-464-length-2206-cov-4.65504_pt1 | contig 2206 bp, 2 predicted proteins | sample MGYA00249256_ERZ652107 | MGnify/ENA primary metagenome ERZ652107 (study PRJEB26925, sample SAMN05827176) | human gut metagenome | biome: ENVO:2100002; feature: ENVO:00000062; material: ENVO:00002003...
CTTTTATTGTTTATTTGCAAAAAATATTTTTTATGAGAATTATAAAATCGGACACAGGAAACGAGGTGAAAGTATTCGCCGAGACATTTGAAGATGAAGCTTATGAGCAAGTTAAAAGACTCGCAAACTATGAGGCTTATCAGAATTCAATTATTAGAATAATGCCAGATAGCCATGCAGGTAAGGGATGTACTGTCGGTACTACAATGACAATAACCGATAAGGTAACCCCCAATTTAGTTGGGGTGGATATTGGTTGCGGTATGCTTACCGTGGAATTGGCAGATCAATCCATAGACTGTGAGAAATTGGATTCCGTTATAAGGGAAATGGTTCCTAATGGGTTTGATATACATGACACCCAAAAGGAGAATTTTGATTTTTCAAACCTACGATGTGCGAAGCAAGTAGATTTAAATAGGGCTTATCTATCACTCGGTACGCTTGGAGGCGGTAATCATTTTATAGAGGTGGACTATTCAGAAAGAAACCATAGGTACTATTTGGTTATTCACTCTGGCAGTAGAAAACTGGGAGGCGATGTTTGTAAGCACTATCAAAATTTGGCCGCAAATACAGAAAGTGATCGGGCGATTGAGCTACGTAATACTATTGCCAGATTGAAAGCAGAAGGTAGGGAAAGGGATATTCAGGAAGCGATTAAGAACATTTCTATTCCCGGTAAGGACAAAGAGCTAGCGCATCTTTCAGGTAGTGATTTTCACGACTATATTAATGACATGGCAATAGTACAACGCTTTGCGATGCTCAACCGTGCTACTATGGCAGCGATTATCATTAAGGGGATGGGATTTACTGAGGTAAATAGATTTGAAACCATACACAACTACATTGATTTTAGCCGTATGATCCTTAGAAAAGGAGCTGTAAGTGCTGAGCTTGGAGAAAAGCTACTTATTCCTATCAATATGCGTGATGGATCTCTTATCTGTATCGGGAAAGGAAATCCCGACTGGAACTATTCAGCGCCGCACGGGGCCGGACGTTTGATGAGTCGGAACAAGGCAAAGGAGTTACTCTGCATGGAGGAATACCAAGAATCCATGAATGGAATATACACAACTTCTGTAAGCAAGGCCACAATAGACGAGGCCCCACAAGCGTACAAGTCCATGGAAGAGATCATGGATGCAATTACGGATACTGTCGAAATTATAGATGTTATAAAACCAGTCTATAACTTTAAGGCGCAAGAAACCAAATCATAACAGGCACATCAAGTGTCTAATCCGAGCCATCACCTCGTAAAAGTTGACAGGCTCGAAATCGAGAGAATCAACCAATCGATCTAGTTCACGTTTGGAGGATTCTCTCTTTTCTGTATGTTGCTTACCTTTTTTCATTATTAACGAGTGGACACCATAAGAAAAACAATAAGATTATCCACATATACCCTGTATCTGTTGTGTCCCTTTGATAAGGGAGAGGTCTAACCAAATGCGAGGATGATCGTTTAAGCCGTTTCGCCAGCAACATTCTCTTTCGTGTCTGATCCATCTTCTGTTTGTTTAGGTGATATATTGCTCCAATTCATTCCCCCAATCATAGAAGCCACTTGCGAAACCATACCTTGAGGATCATCCGTGTCCCTCAAATCCAAATCCTTTTGAAGAAAGTTATATATTTCTTCCGCTAAAGGAGTAAACTCCAATTTTTCCCCTTTTTCGCGCGCCTCATTTACGGATTCCGTCGCAAGACGAGCGGCCTCGATTTTTAAATCTGCTTTTGTTACCATTTTATTTTCTTTTTTTTATTGATAAACATGTCTGTTTATCTCGTTTTCGTGACAATTGCAATCACAAATGAACAGCTGGATATCGGGAGCTAGCTTTCCTCCTATGTACCCGCTTAGGTAAGCTATCTCTTCTCCACCCACATCCATATTTAAGGCTATAGCCATGTGATCGGTCAAGTGCCGGCACTCGTGGAACAACGAATTGGAGAACTCCCTGTAAGACGAGGTCCGGCCTATCACCATGACGGATTCCCTCCGCCGGTAGCTGGAATAAGTAAGTCCCACGTCCAGATTGCACGACCCCATATTGCCATAAGCCTCCCGTATCTTGCTTTCCGGGCAACCGACCCTCCTCAATAGGGCTATGATATCGGATATCCTCGAGCAGGTGACGTTATACAGCACGTGGACTGTCTCTTATACACATCTCCGAGCCCACGAGACACTGAG
>ENA-OWZF01000468-OWZF01000468.1-human-gut-metagenome-genome-assembly--contig:-NODE-468-length-2198-cov-5.5511_pt1 | contig 2198 bp, 2 predicted proteins | sample MGYA00249256_ERZ652107 | MGnify/ENA primary metagenome ERZ652107 (study PRJEB26925, sample SAMN05827176) | human gut metagenome | biome: ENVO:2100002; feature: ENVO:00000062; material: ENVO:00002003 | host...
CGAGATCGCTCAGTGTCTCGTGGGCTCGGAGATGTGTATAAGAGACAGCTCAGGTCCTTCCTCTAAGGCTTCCATATGAGCTAATAGATCACATACCATGGTCCGCGTAGCCAAGATAAATGGACGAATATTAGGTCTAAAGAAGAAATTAGATTGCTCTATTTCACATTCAGACATCTTTACCTTTGCTGCTTCATCACCTTCTGCCAAAGCATAGTGATCATAAGTTGCTCCTGGCAGACGAGTGTCTCCTGTACCAGAAATCTGATTTTTAGTATTAGGCAGATGATTATCCATTATGCCATGCAAAATCTTTTTATCTTCTCCATTACGTTCACTAGCACATACCCCTAAGCGTTCAGGTGTAATGCATCTAGATGGCGGATACATGCCAAAGATTTGGTCTTTCACATAGGCCTCTACATAGACACCATAGGTTAATAGTTTGCGCAATAAATGTAGTGCTTGTTCTTTATCAAAACTTACGTGGAATAGACTGCGGTTTTCGTCCTTGTCCATCACGTAAGCGCCATTGGTGCACATAAAATAGCGCAAGCAAGGCAGTTTTTCGATGACATCATTCATCTCATTCCAAGCGCGGCCAGAAGCAATGGCTACGCGAATACCGCTTTCACGAGCCGCACGAATCGCCTCAATGGCATCCTCAGGAATCGCCTTTGCATCGTTTACCAAGGTTCCATCTACATCGGATGCGATGAATCGAATGGACTTATCTCCAACTAGACCTATATAATTTTTTATAGTTAATGTTTCTTTTAAGGACATACAGCCTCCCTCATGGTATCTAAAATAGATTTATCAATATCTTGAATTTCAAATGAGTATCCTCATAGTATCCTATGACTATTCCCCTAGAGATTCTTTAAATTCAGCTACAATTTCTTCTAAGACTGTTGGGTCCTCAACTAATCGTAATAAGGAACCTCCTATAATAGTAGCACCGTCGATGATAGTTTGTTCAATGGTAGGCTCTAACATGGCACAGGCAAATTCTTTAGAATGGCACACCTTTGGCTCGCCAGCGAGGCGCAATTTAGGATGGAGTGCCGCACATTGATAGCTTACATTGCCAATATCTGAACTACCTCCAAGGGCTGCCGGACCAGATTCAAAATCGAGGTCCATGTCGGCCATTACCTCTTCGATAAGCTTTGTGCCACGGTGGTTTTGGTTCATATCATCATACGGATTGCCATAAAACTCTACATCCACAGTTGTACCTGTACAAAGGGCAGCCCCTTCAAAGATGTCTTTAATCTGCTCAGATAAGCCATTTAAGTAATCCCGTTCTGTGTGACGCACGGTGACCTCTAATTCACCGAAAGCAGGAATCACATTAGATGCGGTACCTCCAGCAATAATCCACGTGCCGATGCGCGTTTCAGGGCGCACTTGTTGGCGCATCATATCCATAGCATGGATAGCGAGTTGCACACCATTTACCGCGTTGATGCCATTCCAAGGCTCTCCGGCTGCATGGGCCGGCTTACCGTGATACTTAGCGCGGAAGCAATCAAGTGCCAAAAATTGTGAATTAGGCCGTGTTTCCTCGCCGTCGAGATGCACCATGATGGCAAAATCGTATTCTTTAAACACCCCTGCATTGCACATATCCACCTTGCACCCCATCGCTTCTTCGTCTGGTGTGCCGATAATATCGATGTCCATGTTGAAAGCTACGCCCGTTTCTTGCATTTTATGTAGTGTCAATGCAGCCAACACGCTCATAGAACCACTGGCGGAATGACCGCATGCATGGCCTACCTCAGGTAGTGCATCGTATTCACAAAGTATGGCTAAGCGACCTTTTGGATTCTCTACTTTCACGGCAGACGCCTTAAAGGCAGTCGGCAAATTACAGAATTCATAGGTTACATCCATACCATATTTTTCGAGAACAGCACCAATGGTTTTAACGGACTCGAATTCTTGACTAGAAATCTCAGGGTTTTTAGCTAATGTATAATTCACCGCAAAAGCATCTGGGGCGAAGCTTTTACAAAGATCGGAAAATGTATGCATAAGGTTCATAGCGCCTCCAATAGATATAATCAAAAATGTGTGCAAATCGATGAATTTAAACAATGTTAAATGAAATCCATTTTTAAATATGAAACTCATGTACTCTTAATTATACAATGTTATTGCCTATTGGTGTAAAATTCCGTACAATATAA
>ENA-OWZF01000557-OWZF01000557.1-human-gut-metagenome-genome-assembly--contig:-NODE-557-length-1914-cov-4.15438_pt1 | contig 1914 bp, 2 predicted proteins | sample MGYA00249256_ERZ652107 | MGnify/ENA primary metagenome ERZ652107 (study PRJEB26925, sample SAMN05827176) | human gut metagenome | biome: ENVO:2100002; feature: ENVO:00000062; material: ENVO:00002003...
TTTAAAATTCATAGCGTTAAACCTTGGGCAGGAAATCCTCAGTTTAGTCCGGAGGGCGCCCTTGAAAGCACAGAAGGCATTTTAAAACGTACAGGTTTAACTATGGATGATATTGATGTGGTGGAATGGAATGAAGCTTTTGCCATCATTGATGTTCTTTTTAACAAGGCGTACCCTAATCACATTAAAAAATATAACATGCTTGGAGGTGCCTTAGCTTATGGACATCCCTATGGATGTTCTGGTGCCATATTAGTGCTTCACTGTATGGCTGCTTTAGAATCTTGTGGTGGTCGCTATGGTTTATGTGCTATTGCTGGTGCAGGGGGCACAGGTACGGCTTTAATTATGGAACGCATGTAATATGACAATTATTGAACGCTTACAACAGCATAAAGATTTAGAGCCCTATAAAATGGCTTTAATCGTAGATGACATACAATATACATATGGTGAACTATATGATGCTATTCTATCGGTCGGTATTAATAATACAAGTCGCATTGTAAATCTTACTCAGTCTAAAAAGACATTAAATACTAAGATTCTTTTAATTCAGGAACTGTCGTTTGTTGAACAACTTACACAGTGGCTTGGGGCATTACATAAAGGTAATATTCCTATGGTATGTCACAATGAGATGGATACGGCTTATGTAGATGAGCTAGCTCGTGTTATAGCCTATGAAGGTGTACCGCCATTAGCTGATTTTGGGGTACTTACATCGGGGACTACGGGACAACCAAAACCTTTGTGGAGACGAGAAATGTCTTGGCGCGATTTTTTTGATATTCAAAATGATATTTTTCATATAAACAAAGATACTAAAATCTTTTTACAGGGAAGCTTTAGTTTCACAGGTGTTAGCAATATGGTCATTGCCTCTTTATGGGCTGGAGGGACTGTTGTTACAACGAGTTCCTTGCGTCCTAGTAGATGGATGCAGCTTATAGAGGAATACAATGTAGACCATATATATGCATTACCAACGAAACTACGATTATTGGTTCGACATTGTAAAAGTAAATTATCATCCATTAAATACATCATTGCAGGATCTCAAGTTCTGGATCGACAATTAATGGAACAGTTACAACATATATGCCCTGATATGGAGTTTATCTTGTACTATGGTGCATCAGAGCTTAACTATATAACGTATTGCACTGGTAAAGAATGGTTAGCGCGAGAAGGTACGGTAGGGAGACCATTTCCAACCGTGAAAATCGCAGAGAATGATAATGTCATTTATGTGACAACAAATTATCGTATTGAAGGGATTCCCAATACGTATACTGTAAATGATTGTGGATACATTGATAGTGACGGGTATCTTATGTTTAATGGGAGAGCAGGTGACGTAATCAATAAAGGGGGATATAAAATTTCTATCCCAGAGATGGAATTGTATTTACAATCCTTACAAGGGGTTTCCGAGGTTGCTATTATCGATATTGCTGATGAGATACGAGGGGAAGACTACGTAGTTTATATGGTGCTAGATGGTGAGGCTAGATTGAGTGAAGTTATAGAACTTATTCATAATAAAAGACCTCCTGTAGAGTGGCCAAAAGCTATAATAGAAATTCCTGTGTTACCCCTTACGGAATGCTCAAAAGTTGATAAACGAAAGTTAAAAGAGTGGTATAATAAAGGGTAAACATTTTTTGTACTACAAGGAGGCATCATGCAGATTAATAAGGCGGCGCTAGAGATTTTCGACTTTACATCCTCGTTAGCTGTATATTCTGAACATGAATTAAAGGTTGGGGATCAAGCTATACAAGATTATATAGCAAATCATGTAGTTAAGGCTTTTAAAGATCCAGGGGCTAGAACCGGAACCTTACATGATGCGAGTCGATATCCCACCTGTGGTTTAAAACCAGATTTAGAATACCAACGATAGTCAAT
>ENA-OWZF01000635-OWZF01000635.1-human-gut-metagenome-genome-assembly--contig:-NODE-635-length-1724-cov-4.76633_pt1 | contig 1724 bp, 2 predicted proteins | sample MGYA00249256_ERZ652107 | MGnify/ENA primary metagenome ERZ652107 (study PRJEB26925, sample SAMN05827176) | human gut metagenome | biome: ENVO:2100002; feature: ENVO:00000062; material: ENVO:00002003...
TGTGTATAAGAGACAGGTTTCATACCATTCTCTCCTTACATTAGTCCTCAAATAATTTACATACTATTAATCCTACGGCAAAGCCTATATATGGATACATACTATCATCTACCTTTCTTAATATATCAACCAACAACTAGTCATCAGACTTAACGGCTTGATATACGGACACACCTAATAATACACCTGCTGCAAAACCTTCCCATGCGGCTGCGGCCGCTGCTGCTGCAAATAATGGTAGCATATTAATTCCTCCTGAAATACATATAAACAAAATAAATCCTTTGACATTTACAATTTCAAATATCCAATTCTACAAGTCATTCATTACCTCCCAACTCATATGACTAAATTAACTATCCATAGTATAACCTTATCAAAGATACAATTGAATTCATAAAAACTAAGACGAACTATCATCTCTATAATTCAAGTATCTCGCTCTGGGTTACAAAATAATTATAGAATGAAAATCGACAAGTCCATATTCAAAAAAACTAAGACGCAAAAAAGGGTGAATCTAAAGATTCACCCTTTTACATTAAATATGAAAATACACAATCATAAACGATAAAAGCTGTTACTTTGTCACCTTCGTTTTACCTTCACTTCGTTCAGGTACTTGAGATGTGCGGACCTCATCGTCGCTTTGCGCCTCTGCTGTCTCGCACCCTTCGGCGCATACCGTAAACGGTAAGTACTGTTGCAACTTAAAAGCAGTGACAGTGTCCAATCTGTCATGAAGGGTTTCAATTCCGTAAATGGTAGGTACTGTTGCAACTGATCAATATGAAAAGTGAATTAAATCAATATTATGCGTTTCAATACCGTAAACGATAGGCTGAATCCCTTATCACCCTCGTTTTACCTTCACTTCGTTCAGGTACTTGAGATGTGCGGACCTCATCGTCGCTTTGCTCCTCTGCTGTCTCGCACCCTTCGGTGCATACCGTAAACGGTAAGCACTGTTGCAACCATATCACTCAAATTAGGGACGCTATCCAATCTAAGTTTCAATACCGTAAACGGTAGGTACTGTTGCAACGGAAGAAGATGACGAGGAAGAATCTGATGAAGTGTTTCAATACCGTAAACGGTAGGTACTGTTGCAACTTTTAAAATGAGTCAAGGAGGATCTGACCACGACACAGAGTTTCAATACCGTAAACGGTAGGTACTGTTGCAACTTCAATGATCCATTAGATGGTATGATCTCTTTTGATTATCTGACGTTTCAATACCGTAAACGGTAGGTACTGTTGCAACTGGTAAAGATGATGAGTTGCTAGTGAAGATTCCAGCGTTTCAATACCGTAAACGGTAGGTACTGTTGCAACTCTCTAATGGATCTAAAATAGTAGGTTTTACTACTGGTGCAGTTTCAATACCGTAAACGGTAGGTACTGTTGCAACAGTGTCTCTCAGAAAGCCAGTATTCATGGAGCTAAAAAATAGGTTTTGGAAAACCTCATACCGAAAACGGTCAGTTTGTGCTCCCCTTAGATTAAAAATGCTCATGAACATAGGTAAATACTGGTGGTAAATGATTTTTCTAAGATTACAGTTATTATAAGGTTTTTTGAATTTGGCGTCAATATTCCTAATCATTTTCTTTTTTGATCATCTTAACCAAATACAGATAAAACTTATATTCAGCAAATTTTATAATACATGTAGTACAGTAGAAAATGATTGTGACCGAATGTTACATATATAAAAGACCT
>ENA-OWZF01001018-OWZF01001018.1-human-gut-metagenome-genome-assembly--contig:-NODE-1018-length-1277-cov-2.26432_pt1 | contig 1277 bp, 3 predicted proteins | sample MGYA00249256_ERZ652107 | MGnify/ENA primary metagenome ERZ652107 (study PRJEB26925, sample SAMN05827176) | human gut metagenome | biome: ENVO:2100002; feature: ENVO:00000062; material: ENVO:00002003...
CAGATGTGTATAAGAGACAGCCTTTACAGATATACAATCGAATAGTATCGTCTTGGTATAGCACAGAACCCTCTGAGAGCAATGTCATATAACCATCAGTGTTGTCTACCTTATTCACAGATAAGTGTTCAACCTCTTTAGTCTCGCTAGAAAGGTTCATAATCATATCAAGATTATCTTTCTTCTCAATGTATTCATTGATTTCATTCATAATCTTCTCAGCTATCTGTGTCTTAATAGGCATTAGTCCATAACCTCAAATAAGTTATATTTTAGTTTTCTCACTTTCTTACCACCACAAGTAGGACAGTAAGCATATTCATACTTAACATTGTCACGTTTTAAACCTGCTTCAGTTTCTGGTGAATAAGGCAGTTGTTCAGTAGCTTCCTTAAGACTGTCAAGAAGAACTTGGTCAGTAGTTTCATACCAACCATTGCTCTCTTGATTATTGTCTGGGTAAAACTCAAAAAATTTACGTTGGTTTTGAATAATACCCTTATCATTTAAGAAGTTTACACGAACTACTAAATCACGCTGAAGAAAGCGAGATACACGAAACTTACTCATCTCCAACCACCTTTACTTTAGTGCCTTCAGTGATTTTTGAGATTACTTCTTTCTCATAACCAAACTGTCTAGCACGAACTTCACGGAGGTGTTCATTGTAAGTTTTTCCAATATCTTTAACTTCCATTATTTATCTCCAGCGTATGTAATAGGGAAACCATAACAGTCAAGCTCAGTATCTTTGAGAGTGACTTCATCTACAGTATAATTGAATGAATATTTATCACCACAGCAATAAGTAAATGACTTAAATTTGTGTTCTTCAGTATCAAAATACTGTACTTGGTCTTGTCCGACAACAATTTTACGCAACTGAGCAAGGATAGTTTCTGCAAGTGGAGAAGTAAATTCTTTTTCACTTCCAACAACACTAACTGTCAAGTGCATTTTAGGAACTTTAATTGTAGCCATGTAGGTGCTCCTTTCTTGAATGTTCTATTATTAGTATAACAAAAAAAGAGAGCTTTTCAACTCTCATACCATTTAGTTAAAACTCAATGTTGTTAATAACTTTAGCAGTACCATGTTCAAGTTTATACTTGTTGATAATTTCCATGATTTCTTCCATTGCACTTGTTTCAAAAGTTGCATCAAAATCATTTACAAACTCATCTTCCTTGATATGAACTGTTCCACGTACTTCTGGTTTTGCTTTCTTACCAGACCCTTTACCAACAACATAACCTACAATGTAGTTAGCATAGATA
>ENA-OWZF01001187-OWZF01001187.1-human-gut-metagenome-genome-assembly--contig:-NODE-1187-length-1173-cov-3.72809_pt1 | contig 1173 bp, 2 predicted proteins | sample MGYA00249256_ERZ652107 | MGnify/ENA primary metagenome ERZ652107 (study PRJEB26925, sample SAMN05827176) | human gut metagenome | biome: ENVO:2100002; feature: ENVO:00000062; material: ENVO:00002003...
ATCGCTCAGTGTCTCGTGGGCTCGGAGATGTGTATAAGAGACAGCAATAATGCAATACCACCAACTTGAGCAATAGCTTCAGTCAATAATACACCTGGCATAACTGGGTTCCCTGGAAAGTGACCTTGGAAGAACAATTCGTTGAATGTAGCATTTTTAATACCCACAGCACGTTTCATAGGTTCTAACTCAACAATGCGATCAACCAAAAGCATTGGGTAACGATGAGGTAAAATTTCTAAAATATCTTCGTGATTAAGAATCATGGCTGTGTCTCCCTTATTTCTTCCATTATACTGCGAGCCAATCTTGAATTTAATTCATGACTCGATTTCAAAGCAATTACATGGCCTTCAATCGGTCCTAACAAGAATAAATCCCCTATAACATCTAATGCTTTATGGCGAACTAATTCATCCTCAAAGCGTGGTATAGATAGACATTTCTCATCATCATAGACTAATGCATTATCTAGGCTACCGCCTTTTGCAAGCCCCATGGCCTGTAATTGTTCCAATTCCTTCATAAATCCGATAGTCCTAGCCGATCCAATGTGTGCTTTGAAATACTCAGGCGATACTTCAAAATCACATTGTTGCGTACCAAGCAACGGATGGCTGTTAATTGATGTAAAAGTCATGCGATAGCCATCATATGGCAAAATCACAATAAAACGATCCCCATCATAAACAGCATGAGATCGAGTCACTTTGTATATATGACGCGACGCTATTTGTTCTTCAATGCCAGCCTCTTCAATAAGATTGACAAAAATAGCACTACTACCATCACCTACAGGAGGTTCTGGAGAATCCATTTCAATATAACAGTTATCAATATTCATAGCACTGAACGCTGCCATCACATGTTCAACAGTAAATACCTTTGCTTCACCATTTTCCAACGTGGTAGCGCGCATAGTGTTCGTCACATTATCAATGTGTGCTCGCACAGAAGGATGCCCTTCAATGTCCGTGCGGACAAACACAATTCCTGTATCTTCAGGTGCAGGCTTAAAAACCATATGTACTGGTTCACCGCTATGAAGGCCAATCCCTTGATATGAAACAGCCTTTTTTATTGTTTGTTGTGGCTTACTCATAAGAATGTCCTTTCATAATCCGAATTCACGTTTACTATACACCAATATGTATCTGTCTCTTATACACATCT
>ENA-OWZF01001189-OWZF01001189.1-human-gut-metagenome-genome-assembly--contig:-NODE-1189-length-1170-cov-206.048_pt1 | contig 1170 bp, 1 predicted proteins | sample MGYA00249256_ERZ652107 | MGnify/ENA primary metagenome ERZ652107 (study PRJEB26925, sample SAMN05827176) | human gut metagenome | biome: ENVO:2100002; feature: ENVO:00000062; material: ENVO:00002003...
GTGAACTACCGCTAAACTAAAGATTTAGCGGCTTCGGAGATACAAACTTCTCCTCTATTTTCCTGCTTCTTCCTGCCACGGCTTTTTAGGACACAAGGTCGGTCATCCACCGTTGGGCAGTCCACAGGCTTGACTTTCCCACGCTCCGTGGGTAGGGCTTTCAAGCCAAATTCTTTGATATTGCAAGCTGCGTTGAAGTCCCGGTCATGCCCTGTACCACAAACAGGGCAAGTCCAACTTCGCTCGCTCAGCTTTAACCCTTTGTATATGTAGCCACATTTACCGCAGGTCTTTGAACTGGGGACAAATCGGTCTATACGGACAAGATTTACGCCATACCATTTGCACTTGTATTCAAGTAGTGTCAGGAACATTCCGAAAGATGCGTCCCCGACAGCTTGAGCCAAACGATGGTTGCGCTGCATCCCTTTCACATTCAAATCCTCCATGCAGATGGTGCGCACTTGGCTGTCATGCGTGAGCGCATAGGTGATTTTGTGAAGATTATCTTTCCGCTTGCTGGCGATATGTTCCTGCAAACGGGCTACACAAATACGAGCTTTATTCCGGTTGGAAGAACCTTTCTGTTTGCGGCTCAACCGCTTTTACAATACGGCAAGGCGGTCAAGGCTGTGTTGCAGGTTCTTGGGATTGTCGAAGGTACGCCCGTCAGAACAAACGGCAAGTGACTTAATGCCAAGGTCTATCCCTAAGGCAGTATGGTCGTGTGGAGCAACCGTTGGAACTTCCTGCAAGTTCGTATCTACCAAAACTGATGCAAAATACTTGCCGGAGGGTGTCATGCTGACGGTGACACTCTTCACCATTCCCTTGAACCTGCGGTGTAGTGCGGCAGGAATATCCTTTGCCTTGGGTATCGTGACTGTTCCTCGTTCAAAGTCAACACGGCAATGTTGCGGACAAAGGAAGCTCTGCCTGTCCTTACGAGATTTGAAACGAGGGAAACCGACAGCCTTGGTGTTACGGAAAAAGTTGCTGTAAGCGGTATCAAGATTGCGCAATGCACTCTGCAAGGACTGGGAATTGACTTCTGAAAGCCATTCGTGTTCCGCTTTCAGCTCGCTCTTCATCAGATTCGTCAGAGATACATTGCCAAGTGTTTCCTTACGTTCCTTGTATGCAGTGATTTTAAGGTTCAATGCCCAGTTA
>ENA-OWZF01001450-OWZF01001450.1-human-gut-metagenome-genome-assembly--contig:-NODE-1450-length-1054-cov-3.86987_pt1 | contig 1054 bp, 1 predicted proteins | sample MGYA00249256_ERZ652107 | MGnify/ENA primary metagenome ERZ652107 (study PRJEB26925, sample SAMN05827176) | human gut metagenome | biome: ENVO:2100002; feature: ENVO:00000062; material: ENVO:00002003...
AGTTACGGCCGGTCAAGTTATCGCTTATATTGATACACGTCAATTACAAGCATCTGTTGATGATGCTCGTGCAGCGTTAGCCAAAGCAGAACTTGATATGAATCGTTATAAATCCTTGGCGGCTCAAGATGCTATTGCACAACAAACATATGATGATTCTGTAACATCTTATGAACGTGCTAAATCTACTTATGAACGTGCGGCTGCAGATTTAAGTGATGCTACTATTACAGCTCCAATGTCTGGGACTGTTGTTGGTACACCGCTAAAAGCCGGTCAAACTATTAGTACTGGTATTTCCACACAAATGATCATTGCTACCATTGCAGATTTAAAAAATTTAGAGATTTATCTTACTGTAGACGAAACCGATATTGGCAATATCAAACAAGGTGCTAAGGTAGAGTTTACTGTAGATTCTAAGCCAGGTGAAACTTTCACCGGTTACGTTTCTGAAATTGCAAAAGGTACAAAAGGTAATATGGGCACAACAAGTAGTAGCGTTGTGTACTATACTGTTAAGGTTCAAATTCCTGAAAATATTGCAGGTAATTTCTTACCAACTATGACGGCTCGTGCCACAATCTTTGGTGAAGATATTAAAAATACATTGGTAGTTCCTCTTACTGCTGTACGTACGGACAAACAAGGTGAGTATGTATATGTTATAAAAGATGGTCAACCAGTACGAACCGCTGTCTCTACAGGTGTAACTGGGGATACTAATGTTCAAATCTTAAAAGGTTTATCTGAAGGTGATGAAATTATCGTAAGCGGTGATGTGAATGCACCAAAAAATAATGTAGCTGGACCATTCTAAGGGTAGGTGCTTATGAACCAAACAGTAATTGACATACAAGGAATTACAAAAACCTATGTGAATGGCAAATTATCAGTACCTGTTCTACATGGCATTGATTTAGTTGTCAATAAGGGTGAATTTGTATCCATTATGGGACCATCTGGCTCAGGTAAATCAACCTTTATGAATATTCTTGGATGTTTGGACCTGTCTCTTATACACATCTCCGAGCCCACGAGACACTGAGCGATC
>ENA-OWZF01001568-OWZF01001568.1-human-gut-metagenome-genome-assembly--contig:-NODE-1568-length-1011-cov-57.1119_pt1 | contig 1011 bp, 1 predicted proteins | sample MGYA00249256_ERZ652107 | MGnify/ENA primary metagenome ERZ652107 (study PRJEB26925, sample SAMN05827176) | human gut metagenome | biome: ENVO:2100002; feature: ENVO:00000062; material: ENVO:00002003...
CGTCTATCACGAACGTGGCGGATGGCTGAAAGGGCATCATAGTGGTATGCCATACTGGGCACAGGGGAGTACCACAGAAATGCGTCCCAAAAATATTGCATTCAACTACATTGTTAAAGCCAGCTAGGGACTCACATCTGATAGGCATACACAGAGAAAACACCGTTACCACAGGCGTAATTTTGTGTTGGTCTGGAGATGATTTGATATGACGCTCCCACTGGCACGGCAAATGAAATAAATGCTGTCTTTCCGTAGGAGGGGTTATTGCTGGCATTCATACCAATGAAAGCGCCGTTCACATAGCCCTGAAGATTTGATGTGTTGGCGCAATCACCGCCACCGGCACCATTTCCACCGGAAGCGTACACAAACAAAGTTCCTCTGCCGTTATTTCTCCCGTTAAATGTTCCCCGGTGAGAACCCAGATTGCTGTAACTTCCGTCAGGTGCACCAATCGTTCGCCACACACCGGATTGGCACGGAGGCCAGTGCCAATCCGGTATCTGGACAACGGCAAAAGTGAACTTCACTACCAGTACGTACAATATCGGGAAAAACACCCGAAATCTGAGCATTGGCGTACATGCGTACTGTTCGTGGACATACCTTAATGGTGCGCCTTTTGGTGGGTTTCAGCAGGTATACTCCGACCAAAACAAGGTTTGGTATGTGAATAATTATGCGTGGGGAAATTATGAGTCCGGCGGCACAATTACTGTTACATGCCTGAATCTTCCTGGTGCTGGGATTTAACCGAAGGGGCAACAATAAGCATCAACGTGTTCCTCATCAACGCCATCACCAATGCCATACATGCGTGTACCTGTCATGATAAATCCGGTCGGGCATTGAATAGGTTTGTAGTAGATAGATCCTCCACTTTTCCCGCCAATGAAGTGATTCATTGCTACAGATGATTGATACCACTTACAGGCGGAGTAGTTCACTTTATTGCCACCAGACCACCGACCGGATTGGCACTGGCCTCCGTGCCAATCCGGTGTGTGG